>Ga0209715_1000044_pt1 | contig 118807 bp, 113 predicted proteins | sample COGITO_mtgs_1205_2_FD_184809 | JGI IMG/M metagenome (GOLD analysis project Ga0209715, IMG submission 184809) | Pelagic marine microbial communities from North Sea - COGITO_mtgs_120503 (SPAdes) (version 2) | ecosystem: Environmental > Aquatic > Marine > Epipelagic ... | reverse complement strand
TTTGTTAAAAAATTAATAGTGAATTAAAACTGCTTACAACAATGTGTATAGTGCATAGCACCCTACGGGATGCTACGACACCATACACTAACCGTTGGCACATATGTAAAAACGAAACCTACCTCCTACCCGAGAATTTTTTTTGGTCGTTTAAGGGTTTTTGGTGTTTAAGAGGCTCTTAAATGTAACTTTTAAGTTACATTTGTTCAAAAACAAGATTTGCATAAATTACGCACAGTCATAGCGTACAAAGACCATTTCGAGAAATTTCTCAAAAGACTCGATAGTAAAGTTCAGGATAAGATCTTCAAAATCATCGAAGCCATTGAGACGCTTGAACGGGTTCCTTCAAATTACTTGAAAAGTATTCAAGGAGTAAAAGGACTTTACGAGGCAAGAATCAAACTCGGTTCAAACATCTGGAGAGTCTTCTGTTTCTTCGATGGAGATCGACTCGTAATTCTATTGAACGGTTTCCAGAAAAAATCTCAGAAAACACCGAAGACTGAAATCGAAAAGGCAGTACGTCTTATGAATGAATACTACAACGACAAAAAAAACAAGCGATGAAAAACACTCAAACATGGACTGAGGTTAAAGACAAGGTCTACGGTAAAAAAGGCACTGACCGGAGAGATCAACTTGAACGTGAAGCTGAGTCTTTTAAAATTGGACTACTGCTCAGAGAAGCACGCGAAAAGAAACACTTAACTCAAGAAGACCTCGCGCAGCTTATCGACAAAAAAAGAACCTACATCTCTCGTGTAGAGAATGATGGTAGTAACATCACTTTAAAAACCCTTTTTGATATTGTAGAAAAAGGATTGGGAGGTAAGGTCTCTATTCAGATAGATTTTTAATAAAACACGTGTGCCAACAACAGCTAAGCAAACATCCGCCAGTGGGCGGACGCGGCGCTCGTGAGTTCGCTTCGCTCAGTACTTAGCCAGAACCGTTGGCAGTAATTAAAAGACAAGAACATCTATGATAAAAAATGTAGGAATAATTGATAGGATACTTAGACTCCTTTTGGGTCTATTTCTGATTTGGATTGGTGTTTTTGTATTTAATGGAAAAGAAGGAAGCTTGTTGGGAATTGGAATAGCAATAATCTCATTACTACCCTTCTACATGTCATTTACGGGCTCCTGTTTTGTTTTCAATTGGTTTAAAATACATTCCTTTTCAAAAAAAGAATGCGAAATGCACGGAAAACCTTACGAGGTGAACAAGGATTGAAAAAATAAAACTACCGCCAACAAAGTCTAAACAAACAAGCTGCAAGAAACGTTCACGTTTTATCTATCAAACTAGTTCATCTTGGCGATTAAGGATATGAAACGGTCTCATGACCAAAGGGAATAAATGATTGGTTTGAAGCCGCATGGTTACTACGTTAGGTCACTTCGCTAGGTTCTTAACCAGAACCGTTGTGATTAATTAAAAGGAATGAAAATATTACTAACCGGTTCAACTGGATACATAGGGAAACGACTTCTCCCAGTTTTGGTCGAAGCAGGTCATGAAGTAATTTGCTGCGTAAGGGATATTAAAAGGTTTAATCCGCCTCAATCTCTTAAGCAGAGGATATCAGTCATAGAAATCGACTTGCTAGACGAGGAATCACTTGAGCGTATCCCAAATGACATTGATGCGGCTTACTATCTTGTTCATTCGATGTCATCTTCAAGTGACTACAAATCACTTGAAAGAACTTCCGCAATTAATTTTAAAGGGGCTCTTGAAAGAACTACTGTTAAACATGTCATCTATCTCAGTGGTATAGTCAATGAGTCTAAACTCTCCAAGCATTTAAGTTCACGTAAAGATGTTGAAACCGAGCTTGGAAAAGGGACATATAATTTCACAACACTTAGAGCAGGAATCATTATCGGTTCGGGAAGTGCCTCTTTTGAGATTATCAGAGACCTCGTGGAAAAACTACCCATGATGATCACTCCAAAATGGTTGCGAACTAAATGCCAGCCTATTGGAGTATCTGATGTTATCACAATTCTTTCAAAATCTTTATTCAATCCAAAAACCTATAACGAGAATTTCGATATCGGTGGACCTGATGTGCTATCCTACAAAGAGATGCTCCTGGGTTTTGCCAAAAGCAGAAATTTAAAACGGACCATCCTTGTCGTTCCAGTTATGACTCCAAAGCTTTCTTCATACTGGCTTTATTTTGTTACGTCAACATCATATAAACTTGCTGTATCTCTGGTAAACAGCATGAAAATTGAAGTTGTCTGTAGAGACAATAGAATTAATGAAATTCTTGGAGTTGAACCAGTTAGCTACGAAGAATCGCTGCTAAAGGCTTTCGCTAAAATTGAAAACAATGCAATTGTTTCCAGTTGGAAAGATTCATACTCAAGCAGTGGAATTGATTTTGATATCTCTGAATTTATCGAAGTGCCAACCTTTGGGTGTTTCATTGATAAAAGAAAACGGAGAATAGACAATCTTACTGATTGTCAAAATAAAATTTGGAGCATTGGCGGCAATACAGGCTGGTATTATGCCAATTGGTTATGGAGGTTACGAGGCCTGTTAGATAAATTTGTAGGAGGCGTAGGGATTAGAAGAGGAAGGACAAGTCTTAGTTCCATCAATGCTGGCGACACATTGGACTTTTGGAGAGTATTGTTTGCTGACAAAGAAAAGGGTCGCTTACTTCTGTTTGCTGAGATGAAACTCCCCGGTGAAGCTTGGTTGGAATTTAGAATTGAAAACAATCAATTAGTACAAACAGCGACATTTAGACCGCTAGGAATATTAGGGAGATTATATTGGTATTCAGTATTACCCTTTCATGGCCTAATCTTTAAAGGAATGTTGAGAAAACTAACCAAACACAGCAAAACCTAAACTGCTTTAATACTTCGACCCCACTCAGTGTAAGAACGCAGTTTAGCCAGAACCGTTCGGGCTTGCCTGCAAACGGGCTAATGGATCTGAAGTGAAAATGGAATTTGGTGATGGCACCAACTAGTGAGCGGCTCCGGATAAATTTTCAAGCATATTACTTGTTTAACGTTCAGTGCCACAAGGCAAATCTCTAAGGCCAACATTCACCCCGCCACTTCTAAATACATCCTTTAATCTCGATTCATTCAGGTACACGTTCATGACTTTAACGCGTGTTTCGCAACTAATTTCACAAAATCTAAGGAACTAATCATCCCCTCAATTCTCCCATCATCCATCACTACTATATGGTGCACCTTATGCCTAACCATCATTTTAGCTGCTGCCTGAACGTTTGCATCAACATGCACCACGTGCACACTTGAAGCATTCATTACTTCTTCTACGGTAGCATTGTCATGCAGTACTTCCTAAGCATGGAAGATTTAGAGGAGCGCTTCGAATCTTGGGATGACCCCATGGAAGTTCCTTTTACGGGCTTTACATATGGTCAAAATACGCCAATAAAAGCCGTGACTGAAGCTCCAGGTAAACATCTACAGATGGTGAAACTTATCATTGGAAGCAACGATGTTCTTTTTACAGTAGATGATATGAAGAAGCTGATGAAATCTGCATTGGTTGACAAATCTGTATACGTGGTTGAAAACCCCGATCGAAAGGATAATTTTCAAATAGATATGGCAGCATATGGCAAGGTAATCTCGGATTTCCTCGGTACGTAAAATTTGGGCTAAACTGGATATGCGAATCGCCACACATTTTTCAACTTGGGAGAATTCACGTTAAGCGCTGTTAAGGATTGAATAATCTGATGGATCACGCGTTAGCCCCAAAAACCATCAAATGTCGTTTACCCTAACATCCAGTAATCCAGCTTCGATACGCGCATTTTTATTAGGAAAAATAGCCCTACCGTCGGTACTCCTATATCGCAACATGTTTAAGCGACATAAAACGGCTTGGGGCGAAGACAGGGAAACATTGAAGGTGTATCCGACGGGTTCTGTAGGCATGATGATGTCTGATTTTCTCTATCAAAACGACATCGATTTGGAACCAAAAATGGAAAACCACGACTTCTTCCACGTTGTGCTAGACTACAAAACCACGCTACAAGAAGAGGCCGCACTGCATTTCTTTTTAATTGGAAATGGAAAGGGTTCGCACTACCCATTCATCGCGGCATTTGTGGGATTTGCATTCTTCCCTGAGCACTATGACCTATATATAGACGCCTATCATCGGGGACGATCTGCAAAGCCTTTTGTACAGAAGCCTATGAAGGAATTTTTATCGAACGACCTAACGCAATTTCGAGAGAAACAATGCATCCACGACCGGATGTTTTAGTCAAACCTCGTCAAGCACTATGAGTTTCAAAGGGTTAGCCTCATTATTCATTACCTTTGAGTGCATCTATCCACAAATTTCAAATTCAATGAGTTACTTCTCTTCGAAGTTCGCTATTCTTCTTTCATTTCTCTTTTTAGCCCTGAGCATTCAGGTAAATGCGCAATGTTTCATTGATCTCGAAATTGATCGCGACGCCCAGCTACACGACGTCAACTCAACCACCAACTACGGTGCTTCTTCTGAGCTGATGGCCAAACGCTCATCCAATGGCAGTATTACGCCGATTCAGCGGGCACTTTTCGATTTTGATTGGAGTTGTTTACCCGAAGAAATACAGATCGATAGTGCGCAACTATATTTATTCAATGTGGCAACTTCCGCCGGCCATTCTCATCAAGGGGATAACAGCTGCTGGCTAAGACGTGTCGATCAGGCATGGACAGAGACGGGTGTTACATAGGCGAATCAACCCTCAACAAGTACGACAAACCAAATTGCCCTTCCCTCTCAAGTTGGATTTAGTGATTTGAGTTTGGACGTAACTCAACTCGTTCAAGATCTGATTAACGACCCTGAATCCTATCGCCATGGCTTCTTTATGGGTCTACAGTCAGAAACGGGAACTAGAAGGCAAAACTATGCGTCATCTGACCATGCAGACCCAACCAAGCATCCTATTATGAGAGTGTTTTTCACGAATAGCGAGGTTGATCTTAATGCAACTACATCTTTAGCATCTGACACCATTGAAATGGGCGACACCACAACTATCACCTTTGAGGTATGCAACAATGCGTGTTGTGATATTACAAGTGAATCCATGACACTTTCTTTACCAACAGGTTTTGTGATCGCTTCTTCAGCCGTTTCAAGTTCTGCCGCTACTTTCTCTGGATCAACCCTCGCGATTAATTCGTTGTCAAGCAACGATTGCTTTGATCTAATTATTAAGGCTTCGGCCGGCGCCGGAGCCAGTTTAGGGATGAATAATTTCTGTCTAAATCCGGATGGCAGCCTTGTCGCAAATGGCACGCTATGTTCCGGCGCGGAGCTGATTGAAATACAATCTGACACGAACGATACTACCAACACAACCGATACTACCAACACAACCGATACTACCGGCACGAGCACATCAACCAATTGGGATCAATTCAAGGAAGTGCAAACCGCCTTCAATATTTTCCCAAACCCCAATACTGGAATTTTCTCGATTCAATTTAATTCCGAACACGAGTTAAAGGGTCTTACCATCACCAATAATTTGGGACAAACCATGGTGAAAACGGGCAAGGTTGACGAGGGGTTGATTCTTCTTAACTTGGAAAATCACCCAAAGGGAATTTACCAAATAAGTGCACTGTTTGATTTCGGAACGGTTACGAAAAAGGTGGTATTAGAGTAAGAATTCACACATGGAGTTTCATCGCAAATTTCGATTACACATAAGTTCGATTAGTTACTGTAACTATGTACGTGACCGACAGAGACTAATGAAAGACATTCGTTCCGCCCTTATTTTTGAGCCATATTTTTACGATACTCCCACGGATCTCTTCGATTATCTCGTAGCAAACGTGAACTGGAACGACACCATGCGCGCTCGAAAGACAGCCATGTTCGGACAACCCAACGCCGATTCAGAGCAGGTACATGTGTACAACCCTTTACTTCCTGTGATGGTTGAGCTGTCAGATCGACTCGCGCCCATCTTAGGCTTCAAACCCAACAACTGTTTTCTTAACTATTATGAAAATGGGAACTCGAAAATGGGCTGGCATGGAGATTCTACGCACTTCTTGACCGAGGAAACTGGAACGGCAATCCTGAGCGTTGGCGACACCCGCATATTTCAGATCAGAAGAAAGGATGTGCCCACCGAATTGCATAACTATGTGCTCTTACCCGGTTCATTAATCTACATGCCGGCATCAATTCAAGAAGCGTGGCAGCATGCGATTCCGAAAGTGGTTTCAGAGCGCGGACGCATAAGCCTGACCTTTCGAAAAATGAAAACACCAAACACGGATTAAGAAAACCAGGGCTATTCATTGTCAATCGGCAACGCATTCTCAATATGATAACAACATTCACAGAAGAGCTTAAGGAGGTCATTCAGTTTGATGCCATCATCCACATAGAAACCATACAGGAACTGTGGTCAGGCTATGGCACCATTGTGCGCCTGCATTTAGCTGGATCGACTGAAAAATCCGTTATTGTTAAACGCATTGCTCCACCTAAAAAAGCGCATCACTCTAGAGGATGGAATTCAGATGCTGGGCACCAGAGAAAGCTGCGGTCATATGAAGTGGAGGCAACTTGGTACACTGAATTTAATGACCGCACCAACGATCAATGTCGCACGCCAAAATTGCTGGGCTATAGAAGCTTCCCAAGACATTCACTTTTAATTTTAGAGGATCTGAATCAAGCGGGATTCACGTTGCGCAAAAACACTCTGACCAAGGCAGAGATCAAACAATGCTTGTGGTGGTTGGCGGCGTTTCATGCGCTTTTCATGCATACCAAACCAACGGGCCTGTGGCAAATCGGCACCTACTGGCAACTGGAAACGCGACCAAGTGAATTTGAAGCGATGGCCGAAGGGCCTTTGAAGGATCACGCACATGTCATTCACGAGAAGCTTAATGCATGTCAATTTCAAACCTTGGTGCACGGCGATGCCAAGTATGCCAATTTCTGCTTTAGTCAAGATGGAGCCGTTTCCGCTGTCGACTTTCAATATGTTGGACGCGGCTGCGGAATGAAGGACGTGGCCTATTTGATGAGCTGTATAGAAGGAGGAATATCAAGTGATGAAATGCAAGATTCGTTTTTATCACATTACTTCTCCGCACTACGTATTCAGCTTCAGTTGCATAACGCATCGGTAGACTTCAATGCCTTGGAACAAGAATGGCGCAGCCTCTACCCTATAGCTTGGGCTGATTTCGAGCGATTTCTGGTTGGTTGGGCACCTGGTCATTGGAAATCAAATGCATACTCGAGGAAGAAAGTACTAGAAGCTCTAAAAGAAATTGAAAAATGAAGCTTAAGTTGAAGGCTTAAAACCTAAAATGATGAAACAGTTGGTTTTTATTACACTCTTATTATTTACCAGTGCACGTATTAAAGCACAGAAGGTCTTTTCCGTTGATTCGGATTATAAGGCCGATGTGAAGGTTTTCGTGGTGGACTCAGATTATAAAGCCGATCTTTTGGTCTATAAAGTCGACGCTGATTATAAAGCGGGAGATAACGATGGGAAGTGGTTTTTTACTGACGCAGACTACAAAGCAAAAAAGAAGATATTCTTTGTTGACGCTGATTATAAAGCGGAATTGAAAATTTTCTTTGTCGACTCAGATTATAAGGCAGGCTGGAAAGAGGTTTCTAAAAAGCACTTAATGTACTAGCGCATCGACTGGATGATGTGTTTCGGATCCATTGGATCGCTCCATGTATCTTAATTCGCCGACAATAAATTATGGATATGAGTAACAAACAGGATAACCCATTTCAAGACTCGGCATTAACCACCATACTGGTTGTCACAGATATGTCCAAATCAAAAGCCTTTTACGTGGATGTTTTGGGTGCGAAAATATTTCGCGAATACGGTGGCGATTCGTTGGTTCTGGAGTTTTTAGGTAACTGGCTTTTGCTTGTCACCGAAGGAGGCCCAACACCGGATAAACCAATGACCTATTTTAATCCTCCAACAGACATCGATTCCTTAAGTCATGCATACACCATTCGGGTGCAGGATTGCAGAAAGTCGCACGAAATACTCAAAAACAGAGGTGCGGCATTCATAACACCACCGTCGGATAATGGTGCTGAAACAAGATGCTTCTTTCGAGATCCCGATGGGCATTTATTTGAAATAAGTGAATATCGAGCAACGTCGTAAATGAATACTAAGTCTAGAATAGCGTCAATACTGAACGCTGATGGTCTGGAGCTTTCAGTGACGGGATTGCAGCCCTTCTTCCTAAGCGATTTGGAGCTTCAATCGGATCTTGAATTCCAACTCCCCACCAATTTAAGACTGGGCCACTTGGTTGAAAAAATCGTTTCTGAATTGATTAAGTCCTCTGCGAACTACAGGATCCTATACGAGAACATTCAGTTAATCGAAGACAAAAAAACCATCGGAGAGATTGATTTTGTAGTTGAGGAAATACACATGAAACAGCTGATCCACATGGAATTGGCTTATAAGTTTTACCTCTTTGACCCCGCGATATCTTCCGAACCGATCAAAAATTGGATCGGTCCAAATCGGAATGATTCCATGAGGGAGAAACTGGAAAAATTAAAGCGTCAGCAGTTTCCTCTACTCTATCACAACTGCGCTAAATCAATGTTTGAAGATGTTGACCTGAACAATGTTTCCCAAGCGCTTTGCCTCCTTGTCTCCTTGTTTGTTCCTTACGAATACAAGGGGCATTTTGACCCGGCTTTTGAGAAAGCCATTAAGGGATATTATTTAAACCTCGAGTCATTCAAAAGCCTTGATGACCCGACCAAAACCTACCATATTCCATCTAAAAAGGAATGGGGAATGGCCCCATCTGAAAACAAAATGTGGACGAACTATCACGGCGTGGAAGAAAACGTAATCACTAGTTTGAAAGAAGAACAATCTCTCTTGTGCTGGCAAAAGCACAAGGGGTCTTATTCGGAATTTTTCATTGTTTGGTGGTAGCTTACATATCCCCTTCTCTGATCAATTGCACTGCGTCCATTCTGACCCGAGCATTAGAAATCAAATCTGTCAACACATTCTTCTCTTCCAGTGCCGTGCGCACTTCATCGGGTCTAATGGCCTTGTTTCTTTTGTGCAACGAGGCCAAACGACCAATCTCGTGATCCAAAGTTTGGCTCATGCGTTCAAGCCCGGCCTTCACCTCCTTCACCATTAATTGTTCGGCCATCTCTTCGGCCGCATGAATCATGTTGGGAATTAGCGTCTCGACCACTGTTTCATTATCGATAAGGTCGTCTATCTGACCAAACTTCAATTGGGTGTTAAACAAGTCAACTGGGTAGTTCTTTGTAACCGATTCGCCCTTGTGATCTACTACCACACGCAATGGCGTACTTGGTAAAAAGCGATCTACATTTACTCCTTTTCTATCGGCAGTCTCAAGTACAAAAATCACTTCAAGAAGAATACCTGTGCTACCTGTGCCTTTCAGAACGCCATAGCTTGCGCTGCCCGTGCCCAAACTGAGTACCATATCTATAGCGCCAGTCACCATTGGATGATCCCAGCTCACGAAGCCTACGTCTTCCCTACTCAACGCCCGCGTGCGATCGAAGGTTACGGATATCCCCTCATCCGGAATGGATGGAAAAGCCTCTCTATTGGCATTTGCAGGATGTAACAAATATGTTCGTGGCGCCAAATCTTCCATTTCGATTCCATGGTGTTCGAAGATGCTACACATGTAATTCTCAAGCGCCATGTCCTGATCCGACGCTTTGATCTTTGTCACCAATTTCTCGGCCACAGCTGGTCTATACGAATTCATTTCAAGCAGTTTGTCACGCCCATTCGCAAGCGTTTTCTTCAACTCCTTCAGGTAGACTGCTGTCTCCGCTATTAAGGCCTCCAACTGTGTGTTATTACCTGCAGATTCTGTAGCCGAAGCCACTTCAACTATCCGTTTGTTGAACAACTGCCCAATTTGGTTTCCGCCTTCAATGTTTTCCTCAAAGGCATTTAGGCCTTCGTGAAACCAGCGCACCAAAACCTCTTGCGGACTGCCTTTCAAATACGGCACGTGAATCTGAATGTTCTCCGTCTGCCCTATTCGGTCCAAACGACCGATGCGCTGCTCCAACAACTCTGGATGCACCGGTAAATCAAACAATACCAAGTGATGCGCAAATTGAAAGTTTCGACCCTCGCTACCGATTTCAGAACAGAGTAGAATGCGTGCGCCATCTGCCTCCGCAAACCATGCGGCATTTCTATCGCGCTGCACAATGGTGAGGTCTTCATGAAACACACCAACCTTAGCGGTACATAGTTTCTGCAGGGCTCTATCCAGCGCCAACACTTTTGTTTTGCTCCTGCAAATCAACAAGACCTTCGCTGGGTTGAGTTGCTCGAGCAGCTCCACTAACCATGAGACGCGCGGGTCTTCGGAAAACCAGAACCGCGGTTTTACCTTGGCACCCGTTTGGGATTGTTGCTCTTGATCATATTCTTTGGAAAGCCGCTGGATCCATTGCGATTGATTGTTGTCCGCCGTAATGGGAATCAGGTGTGCTTTTCGGGATGGGAAACCGCTCATGGCAGCACGGGTATTTCTAAACACAACACGCCCTGGGCCATGCTGATCCAATAAATCTTCGATGAGCTGGTTCTTAATCACCGTGTCCTTTTCCTTTAGCTTAGCCACTCTTTCCGCGCCGAATAGGTTTTCCAGCGTTCCGGCTTCTTTATTACTTAGTGGATTTCCATCCGAGAGGGCATCAACAATGTTCGCAATGGCCTTATGATCTTTCGATTCGTTGATGAAGGATTGGTAGTCAGCATAACGTTCCGGGTCCAACAATCGGAGACGTGCAAAATGGCTTTCAACGCCCAATTGCTCTGGTGTGGCTGTTAATAGCAATATTCCCTTTGCCACTTTGCTCAAGCGTTCCACGGTCGCATATTCGGCGCTGGTATTCTTAAGCGACCATTCTAAATGATGCGCTTCATCTACCACGAGCATATCCCAATTTGCGGATATGGCCTGTTGGGCTCGTTTTGGTGAATTGGCTAAAAAGGACGTGCTGCACAAAATCAATTGGTCATCCAAGAACGGATTTCCATCTGGTGCGCCCTCATCTAGGGCTTTGCATCGTTCTTCGTCAAATATGTTGAACCAAAAGTTGAAGCGCCGAAGCATTTCAACAAACCACTGATGAACTAGGGAATCTGGCACCAAGATCAATACCCGTGATGCCTGACCACTGAGCAACAATCGATGCAAGATCAAACAAGCCTCAATCGTTTTACCAAGTCCAACCTGGTCAGAAAGCAAGACCCGCGGTGCGTAGCGCGAACTGACCTCATGTGCGATGTATAGCTGATGAGGAATCAGACCAATGCGTCCGCCTACAAATCCATTGATCGGAGAAATTCGGCGCTTGTAGTCGAACTCCAACGTTTTTCTTCTCAAAGCAAAGATGTCGGGTGTATCAACATCGCCCATAATAAGGCGATCGCTTACGCCATGCTTTACAGATACATCTCCCAAGTCTGCTTCAGACAATACACCGTCTGGTCCGATGTAAAGCAGCAGGTCACCACTGTCTTGCACGCGCTCAATAAGAAATGGCTGTTTGTTTTGATCCACAACAGTGTCTCCCGACTTAAAAACGACCCTTCTTAGAGGTGCATTCTCGATGGCGTATTGCCGCGATTCGCCCGAAGCTGGGAACTCGATTTGTACGCGGTTCTTTTCTGTGTTCAGCACCACACCTACTCCTAGTTCAGGCTCGCCCTCACTTGTCCATCTTTGACCTGGATAAAAATCCTCCATACGCTCTACTCTTCCGTCTTAAACATTGTGTTGACACATAAAAAGCGCAAGGTCATAAATCTTTGGTTCGATAGGAGAGCCTTCCAATTTTTTGGTGGGTTTTACGGGTAGACCACTTTTCATTTCCTGAAATCATGAAAACATTATAGCGAAAACGGCAAGCGGGATTTATTGCAATTAAATATCTAGTCAATCGTTCGTTGTAACGATAGAAAATGCCCCTTAAGAATAATAGCCTATTTGTCTTTTTGTAGTTGTTGGAAGAAAGTAAAATGAAAGGTTCGATTGAAATTTATCTCAAATGGCTAATCGGGTTAACCCTAATGGCTATCATCACCCCATTTGTTTATTTGAAAATTGGCCCTGGCGGATATGAGTATTATGGTCCAGATGTACCTGACATTTATATTCTTGGCGGAACCATTTTAGGGAAAGATAGAAGTTGGTGGGTGATCAATTTTTCGTACAAATTTCAACTTACAGCAATGTTGACTTATTTGATACTAATTACCATCTGCTATCTAAAACTCAAAAAGGGAAAAATTGAAAAGTGGCCTCCAATCTTAAGTTTGATTCTGCTTGTGCTGTTTCCCTTTTGGTTAGCGATGTACACAGATCATGTAATTAACAATAGTGACTATGCCGACTTGACCATTTATCCGCATGTTGGCCTTTTGGTGTATGGCGTAGGTTTAGTACTTAACCTTGTGTTACTCATCAAGATGAAGAAATACCACCTAACAACAAAGGCTCCTATGTAAAACAACAATCTCCAGAAGATTGAATCGAGTAAATGTGACGAGTAAGAATATTAAACTACGTTTAGCTCCTAAACTTGACCCACAACACACCACATGATAAAACAAGCTGAAAAACCATCCGCAGAAGCGAAAGCCTTATCGCTATTCTTAATGGCATATAAATCCAAAGACCCGATTTATAAGGAGAAGTTGAAACGTATAAACAAGCGATGGGATCTAGTGAAAACGAACGCAATCAGCAAAACCGAATACATGGAAGAGGTGCTGAGCATGCTAGAATCTTATGGAGGTTATTCAGTTGTGGTCGAGAAAACCGTTCAATTTTACATTGAAACAACGGACGAATGGAAGTTGAAGGGTGAGGACAAATATTGTATGGATGCAAAGGTGTTTGTCGAAAAGTTCGCGAAGAAGTAACCCAACAGCAAAGAACCCACATGAAACATCCAGTAATTGATCTGCATTGCGACCTGCTCGCACATATGCTCAACATGGCGCATCCGGATCCTTTCAATAGAGAAGGCATCGCATGCTCCTTTCCAGCATTGGCCGAAGGCAATGTGAAGCTGCAAGTGATGGCCATATTCACCGCTACCAAGAAGGGAAGCACGGCATTGGCCCTGAGACAAAGTGAGATCTTTAAATCCTTTCTTTCCAGATTTCCCGAGGATTGCACCTTGGTGCATGACTTAAACACCCTGAATGAAATCGCGACTTCATCCAAGTTGGGCATGACGGCAGCCATTGAGAACGCCTCTGGATTTTGCGAAGAGGATGAACCGCTGGAAATTGGGTTTGATCGATTAGAGCAAATCATCTCAAACACCACGCGCATTCTATACATTGGATTCACCCACCACGCCGAGAATAGATTTGGCGGAGGGAATAACAGCGGAATCGGTCTGAAGGAGGATGGTGAAAAACTGCTTCAGTACTTAAATGGGAAGAAGATCGCCGTAGACTTTTCACATGCCAGTGATGCCCTGGCGCAAGACATGCTGGGTTATATCAGTGCGCATGATTTGGACATCCAAATTCTCGCAAGCCACTCAAATTACCGCACTGTTTTCGATCATGTACGTAACCTGCCAGACAATCTAGCCTCGGAAATCATCAAACGTGGAGGACTCATTGGAGTTAACTTTTTGAGGGCGTTTGTAAACAACGATGACCCGAATGTGCTGTATGAGCACATCAATCACGGGATCCAACTTGGAGGTTCAACCTCCATTTGCTTCGGTGCAGACTACTTCTGTACGGACACACACCCCGATCGAACACGCGTTCCATTTTATTTTGACGAGCATGCCGATGCCACCCGGTATCCGTCCATTCTAGAAGCCATTTCCGAACAGGTTTCTCCGGACATTATTGAAGGTATCAGCAGTAAAAATGTGATCAACTATTTGAACAAGCTTTGGACGTAATCTAACAATTACACTTCCAATCTTTAGTCGATTTACTCCACCTTGATTACACGAAAGGCTTGATACCCATCTTCGGTATACACATAAATGGTAAAGAGGCCTGTACCCTGCCCCAAGTCAAGGAGTGTTTTGCGTCTAGACAAGCCATCAACGGATCGTACAATCTTGCCTTCGGCATTCATAATGCGTACCCAGACATGATCATATCGCTTGCCCAAGTCGATGGTTACCGCGCCAGATGTCGGATTCGGATACAACGATGCTCCTATGCTAGAATCGAATTGCTGAACTCCTACAATTTTCACGTTCAAGCATTCGGAGGTATCTGTGCATCCATTCTGAGTTACAATCACTGCATATTCGCCCGTTTTTTCAGGAGAGTAATCTTCGCTAGTCGCACCAATAACAAGCGAACTGTCGCTGCAATCAATCCATTGATAACTCGCTCCATTGGCCGTTGCGGTTAGGGTCTTACCTGACTTGGAGATTCCATTGTTTACCGTGTCCAGAGTTAGGTCAATGGTGATGACGCTGTCACATCCATTGGCAGCAGCAATAGTGTCTATATACGTTCCGCTCTCCGTCCAGATCAAACCACTAGGTGAAGTGTAGCTATTGCAACCAAGCTCTGTAATGAATGAGGATGTACTATAAAGAATGCCTACATGAATGATCATGAATGAATCACAACCCGCGGCATTTGAAATGGTATCGAGATAAGTGCCAGAAAAAGGCCCCGTTTGGTTACCGCTCGGCAACGTATAGGAATCACACGCCTCCACGGTAAACTCACTTGTGGAGTTATTAATGCTCAAATCAATGGTCATTATGGAGTCGCATCCGGTTGAATTGACAATTGTATCTGCATAGGTGCCACTTTCCGTCCAGGTATACCCACCGCTCGGAGACGTATAGGATGCACAGGCTGATTCTGTTATTGAAGCGGACGTGCTTGTACTGAATGTTAGTGTGATGGTGAGTATGGAATCACATGCCATTACAGACTGTATGGTGTCAGCATATGTACCTGCCGTTGTCCAAGTATAATTGCCGCTTGGGCTTGTATATGTTCCACCGCATCCAGTAGCATTTATTGCACTTGACAAAGCGCTCACCGTTACCCCTGCGCCAGTAACCCAATTTGATGTTGAACCGCTAAGCGCCATATTGGTTAACGTTCCATTGTTTCCATTTCCGCTTGCGTCATAAGAGGAGTTGACTCCAGTGTTCGTTCCACTGGCTATGCCATGATTGAACTTGTGATATGCAACTAGGTGCGAATCTAATTCACAGAATTCCGCTCCCATATTGGCGCTGATTTCTGCTGCTGTTCGAGCGTAATCCCAAACACGTACCTCGTCTATGGCTCCTTCAAACGGGATATTTCCTCCTGAAACACGCTGTCCAATTCTGAGATCTGTTCCAGTGGTTGGTGTGTTGACTGATGTCAAAGAACCCGTTCCAACTTGGGTTCCATTTAAGTACAGGTAGCCAGTTCCGCTATCTAGCACAAAAGCCACATGGGTCCATTGATTGGCCGTTACAATATTACTAGCGGTGCCGATATTGGCATTGGTGCCACCAGAGATAAAGGACAAACCGTTATTGCTATTTATCATGAATGTATTCCTTGAGCCAACTGCATTCTGTCCGTAATCTATGACCGCGTTATTTCCTGTGGCGCTTGAACTCAAATTAACCCATGCCTCAAATGTTCTGTTTGTAGAGCCTAAAACTCCATCAAAAGTCGTCTGCACATAGTCGTTTGCTCCATCAAATTGAAGGGCGTTTTGTGCATGGAGTGCTCCTGAAACGAATAAGAGGGAAAGTGCAGCAAGGGATAAGTAATAATTGATAGGGTGGCTCATTTGATTTAATCTTTGGCGTGTCTGAGGATGATTTCAATCCAAAAGTAGCGTCTCTTTATCACTTGATACACTTTTTGTTATCGACATGAAAAAGCAAGCTTGCCTAAATTAGAATAGACGGGGGAATACGGGGGGAAATGAATGAATTTCAGGCCAGGAAATTACCCATGTGGGTTGCATGTGAACGCTGAAACTCTATCTTTCAAATCTATTTTATCTAGCAAAAACTTGATGATCAAAATGCGCACATTCCCATCGTGGGTAGCGCTATTAAAACTCAAGAATCGACATGGAAGAAATTTCGAATAGAGCTTTAATCGCTCGACTATTTAGTTCGGCAAACGAACAACTTGAGGCCGCGGACTTCGATATAGAAAGTTGGTCAGAGTGGTATCAAGTCGTTCAAGGTTTGACCGGCGCCGAGAAAATGGTTTATGTGATTGTAAAACTTAACCAAACCGTTACTAATGGCGGTTTTTCAGAATTCTACGAAAGCTCTTTTGGGGTTTTCGCTCCAGAAATTGTTCATGCGCTCAACGAAATAAAAGCGGTAGCCTCAGCCGAAATCGTATCCAACTCTATGCTTGTAGTAAATCCAACTGGACTTTTGGATGATGCCTACAAGGGGTCTATTTTCAAGGTTGAGCTATCCGGCCCACAACGCGCGCAACTCATGTCTCAAGACATTGGGTATGACCAACTTCACGACGTGGAGAATTTAGAGGATCTACTTGGTGCATTTTTACAGGAGATGATTAAGTGACATTAGCGTAAGGTGCGATCAATAGCTAAACCTCGCTGTGCTTTCTCAGAATGGCATCTACGCAGTTTATTCCATCTATGGCGGCTGACATAATGCCTCCGGCATATCCAGCACCTTCGCCGCATGGGTATAATCCACGGACATCAACATGCGCCAGTGTTATACGATCTCTTGGAATAAGAACTGGAGACGAAGTGCGCGATTCGGGGGCATGAATCACCGCTTCATTGGTGACATAGCCTCGCATTTTTTTTCCAAATGCGACAAATGCTTTTTTAAGCCGTTTGGATAAAAATGCAGGCAACACCTTATTTAAATCCACGCTTACTATTCCAGGGTGATACGATGTTTTAGGAAAGTCTTTTGACACGCGCCCCTCCATAAAATCTACCATTCTTTGAGCCGGAACCTGCTGCGATTTACCGGCGGCTTCCCAACACGTTTTCTCCACCGATTTCTGGAAGTTCAGACTTACAAATGGATCATCTTCCGAGTAGTTTGGAAGGTCTTTGGGCTCCACGCTGACCACTATTCCAGAATTGGAATATGGGTTATTTCGCTTGCTCGGACTCCAGCCATTGGTAACCACCTCATCCGGCTCGGTAGCACAAGGTGCTATAATGCCACCTGGGCACATGCAAAAGGAATAGACTCCCATGCCATCTACCTGTTCCACTAAACTGTATGAAGCTGGCGGCAAATACGGGTTGCTATCATCTCCGTGATATTGAATCTTGTCTATCAATTCTTGTTGATGTTCGATGCGCACCCCAATTGCAAACGGTTTGGCCTCAATCTTTATGTTTTTGGCGTGGAGGAGATAAAATATATCTCGAGCTGAGTGTCCGGTCGCAAGCACAACGTCATCAAATTCTTGCCATGTACCATCGTTGATTTGAATGGCCTGAATTTGGGCATTTTCAACTTTAATATCGGTAAGCTTTGAATTGAAATGCACCTCACCCCCAGCCTCAATAATTGCTTCACGCATGGTGCTGATAATCTGTGGAAGCTTATTGGTGCCAATATGCGGATGGGCGTCTACTAAAATGTTTGCATCTGCACCAAAATGAACCAACCACTCCATTGCCTTCAGCACATTGCCGCGTTTTTTGGAACGTGTATAAAGTTTGCCGTCCGAAAAAGTTCCTGCCCCACCTTCCCCAAAACAATAGTTTGATTCGGGATTCACGGTCTGCTCCTTCATCGTCTTCGCTATATCTCTTCGGCGCGTTCGAACATCCTTTCCTCTTTCAAATACAATAGGTTTAAAGCCACCCTCGATGGCCCTAAGCGCGGCGTACATTCCTGCTGGGCCTATACCAATGATCGCTATTCTTTTAGCATTAGAAACAGTTTGATGGACAAAGGGGTGTATCCCAATTCGTTCATCATTCTCCAGCCAAATCTCAATCTGAAGATTCATTCTAACCGGTGCTTTTCTTGCATCGATGGATCTTTTTCGAATCCTCCAGTCGACCACATCTGCCTCTTGGATTTCGGACTTGTCGAGCGCAAGTTTGAGCAGCTTAGCTTCATCTTCTTGCTCATGTGGCAAAATTGAAATTTGAATTAAGGTGCTCATCGCGGTAAATTTAGATAAGAACACGCACGGACGCCCTTTCTCCATTGTTTATCCAGAATAAAATTGGGATTGCGGTATACCTCAAATACGCATCTCAAGACAACGCATTGGCTAACAAATCCTGGATCAATTCTAATGAATAGAAAATCCAATCTCGTCAATTTTGGCACATGAACGGTTCAGAGGCAGGTTGAATCGCGTAACACTCCGTTATCGTTTCGCATTCACCTTATCTAGAAACTCGGGCGTGACCAGATCAATGGACTCCGATGCCGTGGCTTCGTTGATTTTACCAATGACCATCTTCAAAAATATGCGCGGCACCTTCACCATCTTTTTATACGAGTCTGGGTGCCACTTAATGGCTCCTTCCATCCGTTCAACTTGATATCGAACGGCATCTGTACTCACGCCTTTTGACTTCGGTATTGGCTCAGCGTAGGGATGAGAATGCTTGCTAAACCAAAACTGCTTACTGTCTCTGTATCCGAAATCGACCGGAAGCGTTGGAAAACCTTCTCCTTCTTTCAAATACTCGGCGTATCTCTTCTGCATGATGATCTTGTCAATCTTCAGTAAAAAGTGCGCTTCAATCTTTGGCCCATCATAGTGAAACACGTCTGATTCGTCCACGGTACATTCAAACACTTGCACCGATTCTTTGATGACCTCTGGGTACACCAATCCATCCTTTTTTCCTTCTTCCTCTCTTTCAGATGGCACCAAAGTAAAGATGCTCTCTGCTAGTTTCTCTTCGGTGGTTTCTCCGGGATAGCCCAACTCAACCGCATTTTTCAAGTATTCTTTATCGTATGGAATGAAGTTTAACGCAATGGTCTTCCGTGCTTTAATATTCCGCGCGGTATTGGATGAACTGCGGCTTATGAGCATCATGTAATGATCCTTGGATATGCCGAATGGGAAGCACAATGAGTAGGATCCAATGTTGGTCAATCCATTTTCCGACACCGTAGTGCACAACACCACCGGCATTGGGTAAAAGGACGATGTCTGATAGAAATTATCCAGGATACCTACGTCCACAAACTCTTTTTCCTCACTATTGAACCAATCGAACATGTTATTTGATATTTAGGTTTGGGGAAGCTTTAAGCCAGCCAACGATGCGCTCTACATCTGCATTGACCTTTGCCATTGATGACGCTCCGGTGATGCCATCGATGCCTTCCATGTGGGCAACACCATTGTCGGCTGTGGTTACCATAAACATGGTTACAGGATCAAACGAGTCGCCAACAAACGCTTCAACAGCGGGGTGCGGTTCCCATATTTGCCATGCATGAATAAGTAGAATGGCGTCCCAATCGCCTCTGTCGACTTCTGACAACAACATGGCATCAATCACTTTAATATAAACCTCGGAACCCTCAATTTCGAGAATTACGTCGGAAACCAGCGCGTCATTGAATTCGCTGCCTTGTGTTGCAATCAATAGCCTCTGATCGGTAACGTGGGTATTCACTTCATACGTTGACACGGGTTTCATCTGCAACAAACTGTTGTACCAAAGAATAAAGACACCGATGAACACCAACACCCCACTTCCTAAGCCAATAAATACTCTCTTCATTATTTTCTTCTTTCGATAAAACTACGGGAGCCTAATACAGCGCGAAATGACAACAATCAGGATCTGATGTATCAATAGATAGGTCGGGATGACTTATTCGAGGTATTTCTCATAACAAATCCAATTGCCCCAAGACCAGCAAGATTATAGTTTCGGATAAATCGACGCTCGAGTTAATAATCATAACATTGATGCTGGGTAATACAGCGTTCGCCGAAAACAGATTAGAGTAGGCCAATAAAAGAAGATAGAAAATGGAGCATGAGCACTTAGAGACGTTCAAAGCGGAGGCACAAGGAAACGGCTGGCCAACTAAAGTTGAGATTTCCAATAAAGAATGGAAAATTCAAATTGACGAACCTGTTGATGATGGCGGATCGAATTCCGGCCCCAACCCCATGCAATTCTTTACCGCTTCATTGGCTGGATGCCAAAACGAACAAGCGCAAGTTGTTGCCGATGAACTTTCATTGAGTATTGATCAGATCAACATTGCAATTGAAGTAGACCTAGACCTTTCTGGTTTCATGGGCATGGCTGATCATTCAAATGGCAGTTACAAGAGTGTGCGCCTTGATGCTGTGGTTCATGGCAATGTAACGGACGAACAAATACAAACCTTGGGACAAAAGGTGGATGCCCGCTGTCCAATCTTAGCTTTGTTGCGCACAAGCGGTTGCGAGATTGAAAGCAACTGGAGTAAAAACTAAAAGGCACCCACCATGGCCATAAAAATCGTCGTTCTTGCAGCATATGTTGCTATTCTGTTCCTAATCGGAATACTTGCCTCACGCAGAGTTAAGAGCATGAGCGACTATTATTTGGGTGGAAAAAAAATGGGCTTTTGGGCCGTTGCATTTTCTGCGCGGGCAACGGGTGAATCTGGTTGGCTATTAATCGGACTCACAGGAATGGGTGCAATGGCGGGCTATTCAGCATATTGGGTAGTTATTGGTGAACTACTGGGCGTCTACCTTTCCTGGCAATTTATGGCCAAACGCTTTAAACGGCGGTCTGACGAATACAAGGCGATCACCATTCCCGACTACCTCCAAAGTCACTTTAAATCATCCACGAACACGCTGCGCATACTATCGGCTTCGGTGCTGGTAGTTTTTGTTGTCATTTACGTAGCATCACAAATGGATGTGACTGGAATCGCCTTCCAATCCATGCTTGACATCGATTATCGAATTGGTGCGCTCATAGGTTTCGCTATTGTGCTGGTCTACATTTTCATAGGCGGTTTCGTGGCCGCGGTCTGGTCGGATATGTTCCAGGGAGTATTAATGTTTTTTGGATTGGTTCTACTCCCAATTGTTGTTTGGTTCTCGATGGACCATGGAGCTGGTGTTACGGCAGGATTGAACGCCATAGACCCTACCTTAACTCAAGTATTGGGCAGAAGCGATGACGGATGGATGAACGCGTTTACCCTTCTCGGATTCTCCATGATTGGGCTTGGCTTCTTAGGATCACCGCAGGTTTATGTGCGCTTCATGTCCATTTCAAGCGAACATGAGATAGACAAAGGAAAGTGGGTCGCCTTGCTTTTCACGCTTCTTACAGATGCTGCAGCGGTAACCATTGGCATCCTTGCTCGCATCTATTTCACCACTGAAGGACAAGATCCCGAGACTGTATTGGGTACCGGCGGAGAAAATGTATTGAGCATGATTACCAACGAATTCTTGCCCACCATTTTGGTGGCCATATTTATCGCCATCGTGCTTTCGGCCATTATGTCGACCATCGATTCCCTTTTGATTCTCGCTTCGAGCGCAATAACCAGAGACTTCTATCAAAAGATAATTAGACCTGATTTGAAAGATGAGGACTTAACTAAATTTTCAAGGCTGGTTACGGTATCGATGGCGTTGGCAGCACTTGGTATAGCCATTCTACTTTATAACCTATACCCCGATCGCCAGATTTTTTGGATTATGATCTTTGGATGGTCTGGCATTGCAGCCACCTTCTGTCCGGTTATTATTTTATCTCTTTTCTGGCCAGGCTATTCTGAAAAAGGGGCAATTGCATCTATGATTACCGGTTTTGCATCTGTGATGCTGTTCAAATTTGTGGTGACAGAAATTGAAGGAATCGGCGCCTATTTTGTAGAGCTGGATGTATTGGCACCATCGTTTGCACTGGCCATGATTGTTGGCTACATCGTTTCAAAAATCTATCCCCCGAAAGCCGAAAGTCCATCCGAAGCACTTCCTGAGTCCCCAGATTAAAACGCCAGACATTTAGGATTTAGGCACCCTTTTCAGACACCTCTGAGATTGGAATTATGGCTGGGTTATTTGCTACAAACTCTTCTACTACCTTAAAGAAATTCAGAATATCTTCCTTCTTGTTGGTAGCATTGATTGTCACCAATCTCACAAACGTATCCTCATTAAACGATCCAAAGCCAACGACAGTGACTTGGTGTTCGTACAGTAGATTACACAATATTTTTGGATCAATATTCTTGTAGTTAAAACAGATTGAAATTGACTCATCCTCGCTATACAAGGTGTAGTCATTATTACCTCTAATATATTCTCGGGCAACGTCTGCCAGATAGAACTGATGATCTACAATATCGGAAAGTCCTGATGTGCCAACCGATTTCCACAATGTCCAAAACTTCAATGCGTCATTTCTTCTTCCACACTGAAATGAGGTCTTACCAAGGTTGAAATCGTCACCATCTGTTTGGTAGAGATAATCTGCATCGTTGCTGAATGAGTCGTAGAGATACTTCTTATCGTTGACTAAGATAATGGAGCACGTCATTGGTGTACCCAGCATTTTGTGCGCATTATAACTAAAGGAGTCTGATCTCTCGACCCCCTTTACCAAATGCTTTTTGCTTTCGCTAAAGACCACTGGCCCCGAGTATGCTCCATCTACGTGCAACCACACGTCGTATTTCTCTGAAATGTCGGCGATCTGGTCTATTTGATCAAATGTTCCCAAGACTGTTGTGCCTGCCGTAGCGTTTATGAATGTCGGAGTCAGGCCATTGTTCAAGTCAAGCAATATTTGCTCCTCCAATTTCTGAGGTATCATTCGGCCGCTTGAATCCGCCTCAATATAGCGCACGTTACTGCGCCCTATTCCCGCAAAACTTGCGTTCTTGGCATTCGAGTAATGAGACTCTTTCGACGTATAGATCACGAGGGGTTTTGAAGCACCATTCATCTTAAAACCTGGATCCTTTTTATCTCTGCCCATTATTAAGGCCATGTAGTTGCTCATGGAACCTCCGGTTGGGAATGTGCCATTGCTATGCGGGCCGTATCCAACTATTTCGCAGGACCGTCGGATGATTTCTTGCTCTATTCCAACTTGCGGTCCGGCTACCTTGTAGGTATACATGCTGTTGTTCAGCATCACCGCCAATAGATCGCCCAAAATAGCCTTGCTCTGTCGGCCTCCAAAAAGCTGATTGAAAAATAAGTTTGTGGCCGTTTTTGGCGTCGCGACGAGCACATCCTTTATGGCTGATTTGAATTCCGCCTCGAGCATTGGTGCATCGTTTAAGGAAAGATCGATGGTATCGTAAAGCTTTGAGGCTTCAATTCGATCGGCAACTGGGTGGATTTTCTCTTCGTTTAGTAATACCTCAACGAGCTCGTTGAATAACATTAAGTCACTGCTTAATTCAGACATTTTTGGTGTGTTGGTAGTCGTTAATGAGATGCTATTGCCAAGACTCTATCCTCTAACATATCCCTACGTACTAATGTTCGATTTTGAGACTGTAAATATTACGATTCTATATTCAACCGTTTAGTGGACCTCTGATATATCAAAAATGTAGTTCTCTCGGTGAAAATTCTGGACTGGACTGCAATGCATCTGCGCGGAAAATGCTAAAATGAAACAAGAGGTGCATAAATGGTATGCAAATCAATCCAATTAGACTTAGTTGAGTAAACTAGTATACGTGCATCTCATAGAGTATATAATATCGTTTTATCTTTCCAAGCCGTTTCTTACTGGTATGAATTACGGAGGATTCAAACTGAAGAACAAACTTTGACTCAGAAAAATGCAACCATGGCAAACGTGACACACTTAGACCAATCCGTATTCAACTTCCTTAAGGACCTTGAGAAAAACAATAACCGCGATTGGTTTGCAGAAAACAAGCCCAAATACGTTCTCGCGCATACCCATTTCAAGGCACTTGCGGAAGAGATAAACGAGGGCATGCACAAGCAAGACAACATTGAGAAAATGAAATTGTTTCGCATCTATCGAGATGTGCGGTTTTCAAAAAACAAGGCCCCATATAAGAACAGTTTCTCTGGCGGATTCAGCAGAGCAACCAAGGCACTTAGAGGTGGCTATTACTTCCATTTACAGCCGGGAGGCAATTCCATGGTTGGTGGTGGATTTTGGGGGCCAGAAGCATCTGATCTGAAGTTAATTCGCGACGATATTGCCAGTGATTCCTCGCGGCTTCGAGAGATCATTAACTCGACTAGTTTCAAGACTCACTTTGGCGAATTAGGTGGTCAGCAATTGAAGACAGCTCCGAAGGGCTTTCCAAAGGATCATCCTGATATCGATTTATTGCGTTACAAGTCGTTTGTGGTCTCGAAGCATTTTACGGACAAAGAAGTCTTAAGCCCGGGGTTTGCCGGGGAAGTCTTGAAGTACTTCGCAGCCACGCGGCCCTTCTTCGATTACATGAGTGAGGTCTTGACAACGGACAGCAACGGCGTTTCCACCATTGATTGATGTCGTCATTCGAAAGAATGAACATAGGTCAGTGCTCTGAGTTGTTCGTGTAATTACTACAACTATGCAGCGGCCTCTACCTCTGCCGACTTCGCCTTTCGATATACATAGGAGAAGAAGATGTTTCGCTTGCCAAACCGAACTTGCTTATCGGAGTTATTAAACTTGATGAAAACGTTCTTCGGCACACCAAAATACTCATAGACGCTGCCATCATTGAACGTAATTTCGAGCATAATGCCTTTGTGTTTATAATCGTAAATACCCGCTTCAGAAATCGTTTGCGTGTATTCCTCTAGCGTAGCCTCTCTGGTTTCAGGCGCAATGCTCACCAAAAAATGATATCCATCGATGATGCGTCTACTCATTGCCTCCGCTTCGCTTGCCTTTTCATCGCTATCCTGAAACTTATCAGGATGCCATGTCTTTACTAAGTTTCGATACTTGGTCTTTAGATCAGCAAGAATGAGGTCGTTCTCTATTTCGAAGAGCTTTTTGTATTCGTTTATACGTTTCATGGCCGATGGGATTTAGTTCGATTAATGCAACATCCTTGTCAAAAGGCGCGCGAAGGTATAGTATCGATTCATCATAATTTGAAAAGCGTTGGTCAATGTCTCATATCCATGCGGATTCAAACAACGAATGGTTCGGTCAATGGGATCGAAACAAATCCTCCTACAACACTTTTATAAAAGATTAAAATAATGGACATTGCCGACCTATCTAAAGGCGAAATCATGGAAGACAAGAAAGTGCTTAACTACATTAAAGATGTAATCGAAAACATGCCATCAGACTGGTTCAATCTAACTACGCATCGATTAGATATTTATAATGAAGCATTGGCAAAAACTGAGTTTATTGAGCAGTTTGAACTTCTATTTGACAACAATGACGCCTCACCTGCAGCTCTAAATGGACTGCCAACCGCTTATGACTACATAAGATTAGGCCATCCGCTATCCTCTATTCTAGAGTGGGTGATTGCTACCTTAAATAATCAGAACCCAAAAAATGTAATCAGTTTTTCATCCAAGACGATTCCAATTTTAGCAATTCTCAGAAAGAATGTATTAGATCATAAAAACACCAAAATCGTATACACAGGAGACTTACCTGAGTGTTTTGACGCGGATTTACTGCGCAACATATATGGCTACCAGTTCGAGTTGGATTGTGTGGAGAACGCCACAGACATTGGAACGTTTGATGGCAGCACCATATTCGTTTCACATCAGGATGAAATGAATGCAATTGACCTCAACCCAAACATTGACTTTTTCATCGGTCTTCATTCACACCTAGGAAGCATTCTATTGGTCAATGATGCACGAAATGAAAGCTATGTCTCAGAAATTCAGCACGTAAGAAGACGAGAAACAATAGCAATGACACCAGCAAACGCGCTTGATGCCCTAAAGCTACTCATCGACAAATCTTCTGTTCACATCATTAAGAGCGATGTGCAAGGAAACAAAGCGCTTGTCCTAAACTCAATTAAAACCATAACAGGAACAAGTACAACACCACTAGTTGCATCAAGCGGGCTCTCCATGCAATACGCCATAATGATGGGACTCATTCACGATGCGCTTTTGGAGCATAAGGGAAAGGCGATCAAAATTGTTGTGCCACCCAACTGTTACGGAGGAACAAACGACCAGGCACGGCGTGTTGCCGCTTGTATTGAAAACGTGGAAGTAGTGGATTTACCCGTTGATGGAGATCACGACATGGTTCAAAGCATCGACATTGTATTAAATCAAATAGCAAACGAGGATGCCATCCCCTATATCATCGCTGAAATCCCAACCAACCCGAGGGTTGAGGTTCCAGATCTCATTAACCTAAAAGAGACATTAAGTGCACCCCGTAAAACTGCCAGCGGTGAACTCGCCATCGACCCGGTGTTTATTTTAGATCAAACCTTCTGCCCCAATGTTCTCTTTTTAGGAGAAGGTGAAATACTCTCGACAGTCCGAACCATTTCATATGTGAGTGGTTCAAAGTTCCCTAGCGGAGGACAGTGTACTGCTGGATACTGTGTTGGAAACACAAAAACGGAAGCATTGATGGAGAGAATAGAGCAACATCTCATATTATGTGATAACGCGGCTCGAAACCTTCAAATGGGAATTCTTGCCAAGCAATTGCCCTCTATGAATCAAAGAATTGCGGATGCCTATGTCAATACACGCGAATTTGTGAACTTCATCAATGAAGCCTTGCCAGAAGCTAAGATCAATTTTGTTTCGGAAGAATTGGCCGCGGAAGGTTTTACGCCCTCAGTGTTTTCATTGGATCTCCCAACCAAGGGTAATTCGGATGAAGAAAGAGAAGCATATAAACGAGAACTCAACCATAAGTTGATCGGCTTAATGATTTCGGAAATCCCAAACGAAAGCAAGTACTGCGTGAGCTATGGACAGCTCAGCGGTTGTTATTGGACGATACCCGCCACATCCACACAAGGGACAACGAAAGAAGGAGATAAGGATTACATAGCCCGTGTGGCTGTGTCGCCAAATTTGGATCTAGAACATCATAAAAAGGTCTTTTCAGATTTCGTTGCGTCAATTTAAAAACCTTTAGATGCTATGCGTCTTTCGATTTTTCAAACACAATCTTTCTAGTAATAAACATTATTAGCGCTGTGTGTTACAATACCCAGACTCCAATCAGATAAATGGAAACTAACAAAGAAAAAGGCCAGCTAAGCAAAGCCCAGATTGATCAATGCATCTCCATTCTGGAAACGCTAAATAGCGATACGGACCAAATATTTGATATTCCAAAAGATCTTAGAATTGAGCTCCTGACTCAAGCTGGACGATTGTCACGACCGCAAAAGCATGAGTTGAAACGACGTAAAAAAAGCGCGAAGAAAAAAGCTGAAAAAGCTGCTGCCACGCAGGACAAGCAAGCACGGAATAACACAGGGATAAGAAGCGCGCGAGACGCCTCCATTTTTGTGGCGCCAAAAATGATAGCTCCCACGAATGGGCAAGCAACTCCTGCAGCCAGAACTGTGGCCCCGAGGGAATGTTACGTGTGTAAAGAGCCTTTTACGACCCTACACCACTTCTACGACGCCATGTGTGAAAACTGCGGCGACTTCAACTACGCCAAGCGTTTCCAAACAGCCGATCTCACGGGACAGGTAGCGCTTGTAACGGGCTCACGACTTAAAATCGGCTATCACATTACCCTCATGATGCTGCGTGCTGGAGCAACGGTGATTGCCACCACTCGATTTCCAGTGGATTCGGCTCTTCGCTTTTCTAAAGAAGCTGATTTCGAATCCTGGGGACATCGTCTTAAAATCCATGGCCTTGACCTACGACACATACCCAGTGTGGAGATATTCTGCAACTATATTGAGCAGCAATACGACAGACTGGATGTGTTGATCAACAATGCCGCACAGACCGTGCGACGGCCCGCTGGTTTTTACCACCATTTGCTGGAAAACGAGGAACGCTCTTTTTCTGATTTACCCGCCTCCGCAAAAACTGTCCTATCCGATCATGAAAGGTGTTTAAATGAGTTGGGAGCAATCAGTTCTTTGGTAGAAGATCAGAACAAAAACCTACCGGTAAGCTGGCACGGCAAGCAAATTGGCATTGGGTTGAGTGCTTCGGCCAAACTATCTCAAATAGCGTACACCATTGATCAATCGCTTGCAAGTGAGGAGGTATTCCCAACCGGCAAAATGGATGCGGACTTGCAACAAGTTGATCTGAGAAAGACGAACAGCTGGCGGCTAAAACTTGGCGAGGTTCATGCAAACGAGATGCTCGAAGTACAGCTCGTAAATTCGGTTGCCCCTTTTGTGCTTTGCAACCGTCTAGTGCATCTTATGAAAAAAGAGAACACGGGCATGAAGCACATTATCAACGTTTCTGCGATGGAAGGAAAGTTCCACAAATATCACAAGGAGTCGCGCCATCCGCACACCAATATGGCTAAGGCCGCCCTGAATATGATGACGCTTACCTCATCCTCGGATTTTGCGAAATATGGGATATACACCAACGCGGTAGATACGGGTTGGGTAACCGATGAGGATCCGATCGCGTTGGCCACAAAGAAAGAGGAGCTCCATGATTTTCAACCGCCCTTGGATATTGTAGACGGCGCTGCGCGGGTTATGGATCCTCTGTTCGATGGTATAAATACCGGCAAACATTGGTGTGGGAAATTCCTGAAAGACTATAGACCAACAAGTTGGTGATGAGACAGTCGCAAAATTCTAGAGTGAATATTTACCTTTCAGATCTCCTTTCTTCAGCGATCAAGGATTACGCACAAAGGACAATAGGAACAAAATAGCATATGACAAATAGTGATGTAATACGCCGCGTACGGTATCTCTTCGACTTTAGTGATGACCAAATGATCGCGCTTTTTAAGTTAGCCGATCACAATGTTTCGAGAGCAGATGTGAGTAACTGGCTAAAGCAAGAAGGAGATCCTTTGTTAGTTGAAATCAGTGACAGAGAATTGGCCGTTTTCCTCAACGGACTGATCATTGAAAAACGGGGGAAAAGAGAAGGTCCTACCCCACCACCAGAAGTTAATTTGAGCAATAACATGATTCTTCGAAAGATGAAAATTGCATTGAACTTCACCACAGATGACATCCTAGCCCTTTACGCCTCCATCGATAAAAAAATAGGCAAGCATGAGTTGAGTGCTTTTTTCCGAAATCCTAAGCACAAATCATACAGACCTTGTATGGATCAGTATCTCAGAAACTTCTTTAACGCCTTGCAATCGAAATTCGATAACAAACTCGGTCAATACGTAGTGGAGAAATAGTCTTGAGGCAACCAGACAAGCTACATCTCAATGTTATTCACGTTCTCGAATGGAGGCGGAATATTAGCAGGATCTTCTTCGATAATCTGTAAAAGGTCTCTGCTAATCCCTCTTGAAATGTTTGAAATAGGCACATCATTCGGTGAACCTTCGAATGGATTTTCTCCGGCCAATCCAATCCGAAGCATGGTGTTAAATACCCAGATCACAATTACGGTAAATGGAATGTTTAACCAAACGAAATATTCTCCGATAAAGGGATTAGCATCTGCAATTTTCACTCCCATACCCGCGAAGGCAGGAATAATTGCCATTGGCAACAACCACATGAATATGTGCACGAAATGGTAGCCAATGCTACCATATTGTTTTGGGTACGGGAAGTTCTTGATTCGCTCAGCCTTTCCTTGCTGAGCCGTAAGCTCTTGTAGTATTTGCTGAAGATTCAATAAGGTGAAATCCCAAAATATCTTCTCATCGGTTAGGGCCCTCAAGTGTTTAGATTGGAGGCTCATGATTGCATTTGGCTTGTGGTCTTTGGTCATTACATAGGCATATTCCTCCTCCGATAAATAGGGCTTCAATTCATCCTTGATTGGTGTGGTAAACTCAGGAACGTTGTATGAGAATGTCTCCTTTGCATGAATGCTTTCGTAGGATGCCTCCCATGTTTTCTTGGTCCGCATAGCGTATCGCAATGCGGTTAACCATGCAATGTGTCGTTTGGTGATAGCTCTGAGTGCGGCTGATTCGTCTTTTTTTGCCTCGACATTGTGGACGTAAAAGCTGTCTTTGACTGTAATAATCAAAGACCTGGATGAATTTACAATACCGCCCCAGATCTTTCGGGCCTCCCAAATTCTATCATAGGCTGCATTGTTTTGAAAACCAACCATAAAGGCGACGGCGGTGCCAATTAGCCCTACTGGTGTTAATGGAACTTGCAACCATTTAATTCCGATTAATTCATACAGTATTGTGAATATTGTGGCGAGGACAGTGAAGAAAATAAGTTCTCTTTTTGTCCAAACAAGTACGCTCTTAAAGGGGAATCTTCTTTGTATATACATAGAGGCTAAAAATAAAAGAATCGCGGTTAGGCTAACATGGTTCAAGAGATGCCTATGCATTTGTTTCAAGTGGTCCAACGTTTTCGAAAATGCCGTTGACTTAAAGTTTGAAACTCTATCTTTCAAATCCAGATTCCCTCTTCAAACTTTTGAGTCTCAAACTTTGGATTCACGAACTAAAAGGAATTAAACAAACAACACAGAACACCCAACTATGAACCGATCCATTAAATCCTTAACAAGTGCCTTAGCCATAACAATCAGCCTTGCCTTTACATCTGGAATAGATGAAGGTGTTGACATCACTTATGGCGTTTCTGAGAGTGACCCTTCGGGAATTGAACTTCATCTAACAAAGAACTTCGAGTTTACATACCAAGATTTTTCCAACCCAGACGACAAGATTCAAGTTCAAGGCACTTATACAATGAAGAATGAAAAGATTGAGTTGGTGAGCGACACAGACGAGGTCAAATTCCACAACAAATGGACACTGTCTGATAGCAGGATGAAGGCAAAATCAAGAAAAGGAATCTCATTCTATTCTCTGCACAAGTTGTAATAGTTGGATTCGATTAAGATGCCTTTCTTAATCTTCAAAGGACAATCTCGGCCACCAATTGAAGTGATCATTAACTAGATTGCGATTGTTGTTCGCAAGCGCTCGAAGGGAGTTCCGAATCAAGATCATACGGCATTATCTGCCATTACTACGCTCGTTGAAAATTGACGGACTGATAACTATCAGATACTGAATTGCGTACAATCAGCAGCAAACAGTAGCCTTTGCATGTGTTCCTTCCTAAATTTATTGGTGTTAATGAACGAATCTAAACATCTAAAAACCCAGTAAATGAAAAAGCGAACGCCCGTTTCAAAAATCATGTCAACCGACGTTGCATCGGTAAACATTACCCAGTCGATCAAAGACGTAAGTGAATTAATTGAGGCTCGAAATATCCGACACGTTCCAGTAGTTTCTGGCGATGAGGTGATAGGAATGATGAGTAAAACCGACCTTCAAAAAATCAGTTTTGTTAATAACACGGATGGAGACAATGTTTCTACCGCCATGTACGATATACTGAGCATTGAACAAGTGATGACGAAAGACTTGATGACTGTTCAATCTTCCGACACCATTCATCGTGTGGCGGATATCCTATCTGAAAATGAATTTCATGCCCTGCCTGTGGTTGAAGAAAAAAAGCTTGTCGGCATTGTTACAACAACCGATCTAATCAAGTATTTGGTAGAGCAGTTCTAACCAAGATAAACCGTAATTTGAATGCAAAAAAGGCCCAACAACAGGGCCTTTTTTGTCGTCGAATATGCATTTCCAGCGCTCGACAATCCGAGGATAAATCAGAACAGAAAACTGGGTATTGAGTAGATTGTCGGCCTAAATGCTTTTTACACATTTCAGTTCAGAACAATTCACCCCATTAATCCTTAGTGGGATAATTCTGATTTGCTCGGTCATCTTCTTTAAAAAGAGGTCGAATTTGGGAATCGGGTTATTGTTTATCGGCACCCTTTGTCTTGGGTATTTCATCGCAAACTTAGATCCATTCTTACATATTTGGGACGAACAATACCACGCATTGGTGGCGAAAAACCTTGCAGAGAACTTCCTAAAACCTTTGCTCTATTCGGACCCCGTCCTGGACTACAACTACAAGCACTGGCCTGGAAACCACGTTTGGCTGCACAAACAGCCATTGTTTTTGTGGCAAATCGCAGTAAGCATAAAGCTCTTTGGAACGACCGAGTTTGCCGTTCGATTTCCAAGTATTATAATGCATGCTATTATCCCCCTTTTCATTTACCGTATCGGGAAAATTGCGATTAACAAGGACGTTGGTTTCTATGGCGCCCTGTTGTTCGCCACGGCATACTTTCCGCTCGAATTAGTGGCCGGCAGGTTTTCTACAGACCACAACGACGTTGCCTTTTTATTCTACGTCACGGCGTCTTTCTGGGCGTGGTTTGAATATACCCGAACAGAGCATAAATACTGGCTCATTCTGATCGGTTTGTTTAGTGGGTGTGCTGTTCTTGTAAAATGGCTGATGGGACTGTTGATTTACGTGATTTGGGCATTCCAGACAACAATTATCAAATCTCCGAGAGCGACCAGAATTCGATCTTACGTATCCATTGTTTTATCGGGCTTAATCAGTATAGTCATCTTTCTTCCTTGGCAGATCTATGCTCATTTGAACTACCCAAAGGAGGCGTCATACGAAGCTGAACTCAACTCCAGACACATGTTTGAAGCCGTTGAAGATCATTTTGAGACAACCTTGTATTACTTCACCAATGGCCTAAACCACATCTATGGTTCTGGAGATCTTGTTCCATTTATTATTCTCTTGGGAGTTATCCTATTTGTGATCAACGTTCAAAACAAAGGTCATCAAGTTTTCGTAGTTTCTGGAATCGTGTTCGTATACCTTTTCTACACGTTTGCCCGGACCAAAATGGTTTCGTTCCCCATCATCGTTGCGCCATTTGTTTATCTAGGACTAGGGTATTTGATTTACGCCGCGTTGGCGAGAATGGAAAGGGCAATTAAAGTCGTTCCAATTATTACGTTTATAGCCATCGTTGCTCCATCGTTCGTTGCTTTCACTGTGCTTAATTTGTCCAAAATTCAGAACACGCACACGATGTGGAAACCTCATGATAATGGGAACAGAATGGGCGAATTGGCTGAGATGAGTTTTGTCCGCTCACTTGACCAGCGCTTAAAAGGAGACGCACATGTAATATTTAATGCCTCCATAACCCAAGATGGCCATATTTCCATGATGTATTTTACAGATCATGTCGTGTATGGCTTTATTCCCAACAAGTCGGAAATAGCCCAAGTGAAATCGAAAAACAGGCAAATTGCAATCCTTAACTTAGGGAACCTTCCGGCGTTTATTAAGAATGACTCAACCATAAAAATTTTGGATGTGAAGGATAAAGAGCTTCTCACCATAAATCCGCTTGTGCATTAATATAGCTGGACTTTTTTATATTTTACCGCCTCCAATAATTTTCGCCTACTGAATGAATATTACTAAAACGCCTAGAACGGGCTGGAAGGGAATTACCTCGCATTGGCGATCCGATTTTCTGGCAGCCATCAGTGTGTCTTTAGTGGCTCTACCGCTTGGTCTTGGAGTCGCGGCCGCATCTGGCGCCCCTCCTATTTCGGGACTGATATCCGCGATCATCGGAGGCATTGTGGCCACCTTATTTAGGGGAAGTCATTTGGCCATTAACGGTCCTGCAGCAGGGCTGATTGCCGTCATTCTATCGTCCATTTACTCCTTAGACGATGGTTCTGGCAACACTTTGAATTATGTTCTCGGTGCCATATTTATTGCTGGTTTGATACAGGTCTTGCTTGGATTCATGAAGCTTGGACGTTTTGCGGAGATCATCCCATCTTCCGTCATTCAAGGCATCATGGTAGCCATCGGCATCATTATATTTTCTACACAGATTCATGTCGGCATGGGCACCCATCCAAAGGGCACGGGAACCATCGCTTTGCTCAAGGAAGTTGCGGTACAATTACCCAATATTCATCCCATCATATTTGGTATCACTTTAGTCAGCATCATTCTGTTAGTGGTCATACCCAAGATCCAATCTCGCGTATCCCACTATTTCCCTGCTTCACTCTGGGTTCTTGCAGTTTCCATAATTGCAGCTTACGTGTTCGACTTCTTCGAGCCACATACCATTGAGCTGTTTGGGAACAGCTATGCGATTGGGCCCCAAAACTTGATCGAACTTCCCAACAACTTGATAGACGCCATCATCTATCCAGACTTTAGTAGAATTGGCGATTACCAATTCTGGATAGCCGTTATTTCCATCTGTTTAATTGCCTCGATACAAACCTTGGCCATGGCCAAAGCGGTGGACAAACTTGACCCGTACAAACGAAAATCTGACCTCAACAAAGAGCTTATTGGAATGGGGCTCGCTACCGCGATTTCTGGAGCCATTGGAGGACTTCCAATCATAACAGTAATTGTGCGCAGCACGGTCAATGTCAACAACAACGCGATGACGAAGTGGTCGAATTTTTACCACGGTCTTTTAATCATTCTCTTTTTGTTTCTCTTGGCACCTGTGATCCAGATGATACCAATTGCGGCCTTGGCAGCAATTCTGATTTACATCGGCTTTCGATTAGCCTCGCCATCTGTATTCAGCAAAACGTACAAACTCGGGATGGAGCAGCTCCTGTTCATGGTCGTCACCATTGTGATCACTCTAAACTCGGACTTATTATGGGGCATACTGGGAGGTAGTGTGTTTGCCCTCATGGTACATGTGCTTCTGTCAAGAATGCCAGCTAGAGATTTTTTCATTGCCCTGTTTTCGGATAAATCAAAATTGGAGATGACAAAGGAAGGCCATTATGATTTTCAGATTGATGGAGTGGCCAGCTTCCTTACAATTCCGAAGCTCAGCAAAATCATGGAACCGATTCCATTAGGCTCAAATGTCACAATTGATCTTTCAAGTACCCGGTTGGTGGGCATGACAGTGATGGAATTTTTGATTGATTTCATTCGTCTGCAAAAGGATGCTGGAGGCAATGTGATGATTACGGGATTGGATTCACACGTGCAGTCGTCCACGCACAATCGAGCCCTGAAAATCTCCCTGAACAGCTATGTAGCAAAGTTATCGCCGCGACAAGTTCGAATGAAAAACCTAGCAGAGGAGCAGGGTTATCAGTTTACAAGCCAAGTCGATTGGAACACATCTTACTTCAAGAATTTCCACTTTTTCAAGATACGAGCCATCGAGCGAAAATCCAATGCGTTGAATGGGAAATACGCAGATTTAGGAATGAATTGGGAAATTGCCGATGTTACCTTCAGCGAAGGCGCTGCATTTAACGCCGAGGTATTCAACACGACAGTCATGGTGTTGAAACTGAATAAAAACATCCCGCTCTTTTCCTTAGAAAAGGAAGGCGTTTTTGAAAAAATATTCGACCGGATCATGGCATTGACGGGCTATCGAGACATTGATTTCACGATGTACAATGACATCTCCAAAGAGTTTTTGGTAATGGGAAGAAACGAAAGCGCGGTTCGAGCCTTTTTTAGCGACGAGGTTGTGCGATTCATGGAAACCCATCAACTTTATCATTTGGAGAGCAATGGCGAGGCGTTGTTGATTTTTGAAAAAGTCAAGTTGGCCAGAACGGACGAAACAATGGAACTAATAAACTACGGAAAGGAGTTGGGCAAGCTACTCAATGCTCAACCTTAGGATTGGAAACGCCCGGCAGTAATGGATTGGTGTTGAACGAAACACCTCATTCTCAAAGGATACCGAGTCAGTTAAAATATGGAACCATCCGTAACATATATCCACTCAGAGAAAGTCAGCCTAATTTCAAGGTTATTGCAATTCATGTTCGCGCTTTTTGGGGTGAAAAAGGGAGGGGATTTGACAAAAGCTGCACATCAGTCCACGTCCGCGCAGGTTCCGACTCCTGTTCCTAAATCGATTGCTAAAAACTACAATGTTCGATGCTCAGCCAAACATGCTCGACCTACTTGGACAATAAGCCCTAAGGAAAACGCCTCAGATAAGGTTATCCTCTACCTGCATGGTGGTGCATATCTTTTCACAATTAAGCAGTATCACTGGAACTTTGCAGCCGAACTTCTCGCGAAAACAAATGCGACGATAGTCATACCCGATTACCCGCTGGCTCCAGATTCGAGCTGTGAAGATGCTATTGATTTTATTGGACATATATATGAAGAATTGCTGGGCACCTTCGGATCAAGGAACATTGTCTTAATGGGAGATTCTTCAGGAGCCGGCCTTGCACTGGGGTTTGCCATGACATTGAAAAACGACCGCATTCTTCGACCAAGTCAGATCATACTACTCTCTCCTTGGCTAGATGTAACCATGACTAATGAGGGAATTATGGAAGCGGACAAAAATGACAAGGTACTTGCCATAGAACCGCTTCGACTTGCGGGAAAGCTTTTTGCGGGCAAACTTGATTTGAAGGACTATCGTGTAAGTCCGATCTATGGAGATCTTTCTGGATTGGGACAGGTTTCAGTCTTTATCGGAACGCACGATCTTTTTATTGCGGATTGCAGAAAATTCAAGACGCTGTGTGATTCCTCAGGCGTGCATATTAACTATTTCGAGTATCCAAAAATGTTTCATGGTTGGTTCATTGTAAAAAGCTTGAAAGAAGCTACCGTCGCTGTGAATCAGATTAGCTCACTAATAACTAATGAATCTGTGATAAAGAGGAGCCAAGTCAATGAATAAGATTTGCATCATCGGAGCCTCGGGCAAGCTTGGGGTCTATATGGTGAAACACGCCCTTGCCAGAGACTATGAAGTGGTTGGTGTTTGTCGCAAGAAGAGCGTGGACAAACTAGATGAGTTCAAGGACAGAATTACAATTGTACCTGGAGCGACAAACGATCGTAATGTGATTAAGAAAGCTGTGGAAGGCTGCGATGGGGTTCTTACCGTGCTGGTTCCATGGGGCAATAACCAATACTCCTCTGGAACTGCCAAAGCCGTTCTCGACTTTGCAAAAGAAGGAGCGCGCTTGGTGTTTTCTTGTGGATGGCACATTTCGCAAGATGGGAAAGACGTGTATTCAACATCCTTTAAAAGAAAGCTCAGAATGGCCACTTGGGTCGGGAAGTTCTTTCGTGTGGTAGATATTTACGATCAAGAAATGGCCACACGTCTCATTTTCAATGGTAAGTCGAGATGGACGGTGGTCAGAGGAAGCGATCTCGAAGAAGGAGAAAGCCAAGGTTTACCGATGTGGAGTGCACATGTTGGTGATCCAATTCTTGATAGTAATATTACACGTAGGATAGATTTCGCCCTTTTTATGGTAGAAGCCTTGATAAGCGATGACCTGATACATAAATCCCCAGCAATTGTTGGATGTCAAACGTCCTCGGCGCTTGCCTTCACTTCTAATTGAACAAAATCTTAATCCAATAAAATCTCAAGACAATGAAAACAATGACATGTAACCAATTAGGTGGTGCTTGCGACTTAAAATTTCAGGCTGAATCATTTGACGAAATTGCTGAACTAAGCAAGAAACATGGAATGGAGATGTTTCAAGCCGGCGATGAAGACCACCTTAAAGCAATGATGAAAATGAAAGAGCAGAAGTCGGCTCCCGGAGCTATGGCGGAATGGCTTGATGGTAAGCGGAAAGAGTTTGACGCATTGCCTGATTAGGATCAGCAATAAAGGCTGATCAAATGGTAGATTGTTGTTGATTTCGGGGATCTTTTCGCACGGATCGCTGTGATTATAACCGCCCTACCACTCAATAATCAGCTTCATTTACACACAAGCACCGTCATCTGTGTTTCGTGACGTTTATAGTAGTAGTTTTGCGGCTTATAAAAATATATTATGAGTAACGGAACAGTAAAGTTTTTCAACACCTCTAAAGGTTTTGGATTTATCACACCAGACGAAGGTGGAAAGGATGTGTTTGTACATATCAACGAAATTACAGGAGACCTCAACGAGGGAGACAAAGTAAGCTACGAAGTAGAGGAGAGCCCAAAAGGCTTGAACGCTATAAATGTCACAAGAGAATAATAAAACGTTAGTTTTTGACATCGAAAGCCTATCAAATTGATAGGCTTTTTTTATGCCCAATAATTTGGACCTACGCGCTACAAACCTAGCAAGCAAGCACGCACAGCTCCTACTCGATTTATATGCACTTTAGCAAATACTTTGTGAATATAACGGCAAACTAAAATGAAAGAAAAAGAGATTACCCGAAATGGAGAAGGCACCAACTATAACTACTCCCAAGATCATTGTTTCATAAAGCTGTCCTCCAAGAAGACAAACGGTGAATTATGCTTTGTCGAGGATAAAATTAAACCTGGGTTTTTCTTGCCTCGGCATCACCACAAGATAATGACCGAGGTGTTTTACATGCTTGAAGGTGAACTTGAACTGATCTTCGACGACGAAAGCATCACTTGCCTTCCGGGAGACACGATTACCGTTCCGCCGAATGTTTGGCATGCAGCCAAGTGCGAAAAGGGAGGTAAGATGCTGACCATATTCAAAAACGGGCAGTTTGATCAATACCTAGAGAAATTGTCGACGATGTCTGACAGCCAGTTTGCAGATGAAGCGTTGATGAAATCAATCTCAGCCGAATTTGACATTTACGAAGAGTAGAAGCCAAAACAACACTTGAACTAAAAGTCAATTTTAAATCATTGAAAGACTTCCTACTTCTTACTCCCCCATTTACGCAGCTCAACACACCTTATCCGGCTACAGCCTATCTTAAAGGTTTCTTGAACACGAAAGGCTATAGCTCCTTTCAAATGGATTTAGGAATTGAAGTAATTCTTGAACTCTTCAGCGCTAAATGCCTCGACCACATTTTTAACACGGCAGTTGAAAACGATTCGGTTCAATCTGAAAACGCGCAGCGCATATATACTTTACGCGCCGATTACATTCAAACCATAGATCCTGTTGTACAGTTTCTACAAGGAAAGACTCCCATCCTTGCCAGACAAATCTGTACTGGCAATTTCTTACCTCAAGCTTCGCGCTTCCAGCAACTAGATGAGCTTGAATGGGCTTTTGGATCCATGGGCATTCAAGATCAAGCCAAACACCTGGCAACACTATACCTCGAGGATATTTCAGATTTCATAACCGAGTGCATCGATGCAAACTTTGGCTTCAGTCAATATGCCGAGCGGCTTGGAAGAAGCGCCAGCAACTTTGACGAAATACATGCGCTGCTTGAGGAAGACCTGAATTACATCGATTCAATTTCTGTCAAAATCCTAGCGCAACGTCTTCAGGAACACGCACCCAAACTTGTGTGTATTTCATTGCCTTTCCCAGGTAATTTATTCAGCGCCTTTCGCTGCGCTCAGTACATTAAACAGCACCACCCCAACATCAAGGTGGCCATGGGTGGCGGTTTTCCAAATACGGAGTTGCGATCACTCACTGAGCCACGTGTGTTCGACTTCGTTGACTTCATAAGCCTGGATGATGGTGAGTTGCCCCTCGAACTGATCTATGCATCGTTGAGTTCAGCGGACAAGAACTTCGAGTTCAAGCGCACCTTCACATGTATCAATGACATTGTTGTTTACAACAACGCCTCAACGCTAACTGACTATCCTCAAGCGGCGCTTGGCACTCCAGATTACTCTGATCTCCTTTTAGAAGACTATATATCCGTCATCGGTGTCGCAAACCCAATGCACAGTTTGTGGAGTGATGGCAGATGGAACAAGCTCACAATGGCGCACGGCTGCTATTGGGCCAAGTGTACTTTCTGTGATGTTTCCCTCGACTACATAAAGCTATACGAGCCCATAACGGCTAAATTGCTTGTAGATCGAATGGAGGAAATCGTAGCGCAAACGGGGGAGTCGGGGTTTCATTTCGTAGATGAGGCTGCCCCTCCTGCCCTTATGCGCGCTTTGGCTATAGAAATCATTCAACGAAAGCTGGTGGTGACGTGGTGGGCAAACATCCGTTTCGAAAAAAGCTTCACGCGCGACCTGTGCACTCTCCTTAAACACTCCGGATGCATCGCGGTTTCAGGCGGGTTGGAGGTTGCTTCGGATCGCCTTCTCAAACTGATTGACAAAGGTGTAACCGTGGAGCAAGTAGCCAGAGTAACAAATAACCTTACCGACTCCGGGATCTTGGTTCATTCCTACCTGATGTATGGTTATCCAACCCAAACAATACAAGAAACAATCGACAGCTTGGAAATGGTCCGTCAATTATTCGAACTGGGTATCATACAGTCTGGGTTCTGGCATCAGTTTGCGTTAACCGCACACAGTCCCATTGGAGCCAACCCGGATGCATACGGAATAGCCCCCGTTAAGGAGTCCATTTCCTTTGCGCACAACGACATTCAGTTTAAAGACAAAACCGGAATAGATCACGCTAAATTTAGCTACGGATTAAAAAAGTCATTGTACAATTTCATGCACGGAATCGGGTTTGAAACTCCCGTACATAAGTGGTTCGATTTTAAAGTTCCACGAACTAAAATCAAGCCTAGCTTCATTGAAGATTCGATCAACTCCGATCCATTCCCAGTCAGCAAGCCAAGCTCAAAACCAATATGGCTGGGCGGAACGCCGCTGGTTTCGAATCATTCCATTTCAAAAAAGGGAAAGGAAATAGAGATGTGTCAATTGACAATGCACTTAAAAGATGATTGCGTCGAAATTAGCTTAGAGCAACCTAAGGCCACATGGTTCTTGAACCAAATTGAGGTCTTATCGATATTCAATAAGGAGCAGCGAACAATGGCTCAACTAAAGGCAGACTTCGAGATCGATTTTGACGATTTCGAAATTTTCTGGTATTCGAAGCCGATCATAACATTGAAAGACACAGGTATACTAATTATGTAGTCTAGCACTGCCATGAAGATGGGAAGCTCCTGCCATCGCAGTAAAAGGCAATGGAAAGTGTTGCTTTCTTCTTCACTAAACCCCACTATTTCTTAAAACATTCTCTTTAGGTAATCAGTTTCTAGAGTATCCGAAACAATATTGAGTTGCATTGGGAATTCTTGACCTGAATTGGTTTAGTAGTATCCAGTTAAAGTTTCGTCTTTCAATACAAAGTTGAATTTGACGTCTCCTTCCTTCCAATATTCATTGTCGGCACTGATGACGATACCTATGTAATCATGATGCTCGGCATCATTTTTCACGATGGCTACTTTATACCTTTCATCTAGACTAGAATAGACTCCCTCAAATTGATGAGCATTCCCATTTTCTAGGTAGGTATAGAATTGCGAGAAATTAAATTCGATGTTTTGTTTTTCTATCGTTCCTAATGTTTTTAAGGGACTTGCATAAGTAAAAGAAGAAAATAACAAGCTAGCACTGAATAGGACTAAGGTTTTGATTGAAGTTTTCATTGTGTTTTATTTTGATGGTTACTCAAAGAAACGCTAAACACAGTACTATGTATTACATATTAGTACAAACGGAAAGACAAAGCCTCACACAATTGATAATCAGTATTTTACGACCAACCCGGATGGATGAATGGTTGGATATTTGAACCCTAGAAACATGTTAATCGGATAGCGCCTTGGAATACTTGGATATCAAAGAAATCCCTTTCGCTGAAATGATTTTGCATATTTTACCCCTTCACAAAGAGAACTTGTTATGAAAGAGTTTATGCTGTTTATACATGCCACCGGAAACCCAATTGGAAACTTATCTGAAGAAATGCAACATGCGCATATTCAAAAGGTTGGTGGCTATATTCAAGATATGGTGACGCAAGGGAAAATGAAAAATGCACAACCGCTTATTCCCAGCGGAATAAATGTCTCAAAAGCTGATGGCGATTTTACGGAATCACCTATCAACGAAGCAGCAGAAATGATGGTCGGGTTTTATCACATTCAAGCAGATAGCATGTCTCAGGCGTTATCAATCGCAAAATCGGACCCACGATTTGGAGATGGAACATGGCGTATGGAGGTGCGAGAAATCATGAACGTTGAGGGAATAAACTAACTCGTTATCTACGCAAATATGAGATCTCCTCATGCAGATGAATGGTAGATATAGCCTTGATATCAAACACCATGAACTGATGAAATTGCACCAAGAACTGGTCAAGCTCAGATAGAGAATCTATAAGTCGAATACTTCCCCTTATTCTAGCTAATCCCTCCCCAATCTCTTAAGCAACGAAAAGTGGCCTCGAACGGCGCTCCACAGCGTGCTATTTTCTTGATATGGCAACTGATATTCTTCCGCAGTCGAGCGCACAATGCCCGCAATGGCAGGATAGTGCACATGACAAATCCCAGGAAACAGGTGATGCTCGATCTGGTAGTTCAATCCGCCTAGAAGATGGGTGACCAACGTACTGTTCTTGGAGAAGTTAGCTGTGGTTTGCAGCTGATGCTTGTGCCATGAAACCGGAACATCACTCACATCATCAGCAATAAAATCACAATCAGGAACGACATGTGCTGTCTGAAAAATGATGGTCATAAACACGCCAGCAACTATGGCCATCGACAGGTACATTGCCGCAACGATGTACCACTCAAATGGCAACACCATTATTGGTATTGCCAAGAAAACACCGTGAAAAATTGCCTTTTTGATTGCGATAACGGCCGCAAGGTTGAAGGCCTCACCCCTACTTTTTATAAACCCCTCAGCGTAGTACTTCTTCACCTTCATAAAGTCCTTGATGGTAGTCCACTCCAATACCATCAACGCATAAAGAAGTACGGCGTAATAATGCTGAAAGCGATGAAACCACCTTTTTCGTTGAAATGTTGAAAAGCGAAAAAGATACCGAGGATGGATATCCTGATCAATCCCATTCACGTTGGGGTAATTGTGGTGAATCGTATTGTGCTCAATCTTCCAAATGGCCGACTCCACTCCAATCAAGATAATGGGGATTTCTAAAAGCATATTGACCACCCTACTTTTCGAATAAGCACCATGCGCCGCATCGTGCATAATCGTCATACCTATGAAGGATTGCAAAAACCCAAGGAGCGCCCATAACAAGAATAGGACTAGCAAATTTTCCAACCCTGAAAAGAGAATCAGAACGTAGATGCCAGCGTACATTCCAAAAAGGGCGATGGTCTTCCCTAACATCGTTCCATTCGCTCTTTTATCAAGGTGTTTTTCCACAAAAAAAGTGTCGACACGGGCGTATAATACGCGCATAAAATCATCTTCGGGATTCTTGGCAAATTGAAACGGTCGCATCCAAGTGGAAAGTTATGGAACACCAGATTAATGAGGGTTATTAATTGATTATTTTCAATGACCGCATTCTTGTGTGTGACGAAACCAATGGACCACGTTTTGAACCCCGTATGACCAATTTCCGATACGTTCCCTTTTACCCGTTGGCACGCCTGCTATACCTCGCTGCAACAAATGGTGGTCTTGGATTCCGAAATGCGCACATCTTCGTGGCTTTCGTTTTTCGCTACATCCTCTTTGAACCACTTCGGTTGCTAGAGCTATTGCTCTTCGAACGCAAGATTTTGAAACACCAGGTGACAGAGCCCCCCATATTTGTCCTCGGTCATTGGAGAAGCGGCACCACACAACTGCAGCACTTGCTCGCCTCCGATGAGAACCACGCACCGACGAGTCTCTATCAGTTCTTGTTTATCGATCACTTCATTCTTTCAGAAAGCTGGTTGAAAGGCAAACGACAAGGTGAAGGGCCAATCTGAAAACAAGGAAAAGGTCAAGTCAGAAATTGAGAAGAAGACGAAGGAGAAGTCAGAAGATGACGACGACATGGATGACGACGTGGATGATGAAGGAGGAAATGACAGCAAAGAAAAAAAGGATAATTCTGAAAAGTCGAAAAACGGAGGTCATGCCCATGGTAAAAACAAAGGCGAGTTAAGCGGTAAGGAATTTGGTCAGAATCGCGCAAGCGAGGCCAAGTCTAAAAATCAAGCCAAAAAGGAAGCTGAAGACAACATTTCTGACGGACAAAAAAGTAAAAGAAGGCAAGGACAAAGTTGAGCAGGCGCGTGAAAAAGCAAAAGCGAAAAAGGAGTCTGGCGAAATGACAGAAGAAGAATTTGAGGCTGTCGACGAAGAATTGAACAAAACCGAGGAGGCGCTTGAAGAAGCCGAAGAAGAGATTCAAAAGGAGCGCGGCAAGGCCGAAAAGATGAAATAATAAGATTTCCACTATCAAGAAAAGCCCCATTGCTGGGGCTTTTTTTTTGATCCCTGCTTTACGATTGGAGTCGCCCAGAAATCAAATTCGTTCGAAACAGTTTAGGGCGACATGAACACCATACCACATTCGAAAACCTAAGTATCGCTATTCAATGCATCCATTAAGGCCTCAATGTCGGCCTCCGTATTAAAGGCATGAACGGATACTCTTAACGACTCGCCACGCTGGCTTACATATACGTTCTTCTCTTCAAGTTTTGACTTCATAGCATCAATGGAAATTCCATCAGGCATTTTTAGCCCGAACAAGTGGTGCGAACAATAGGCCTCCTCCACTCTCGGCCATCCTTTTTCATCCAAAAGATCGTAAAGCGGTTTATTCAACGCGGCGCAGTACGCTTGAATTTCATCCGGCCCCCAAGCTGTCACTTGTTCTAGACCAGCGCTCAGCATTGGCATCAATAGAAAGTGGCTTGTCTCACCAACATTGTATCGGCCTGCGTCTGGCATGTACTCCATTCCATAATTTGTCAAGGATGCGAAGTTTCTCGAGTTGGTTCGGTTCATCCAACTTTCCTCGATTGGCTTTCCATCGTTGAATCGTTCGCCGATATACATACATCCAAGTGAGTAAGGACCAAACAACCATTTGTAACCTGCACAGAAAAGTGCATCAATTTGAAATTCATGGACATTCATTGACATGGCACCAACGGCCTGAGTCCCATCTACAAGGAAGACCGCGCCAACTTCACGGCAACGAGCACCTATTTGTTTAAGGTCGAAACGCATTCCATGCATCCAGTGGATCGCCGATAGAACAACCACCGCCGTATCTTCAGATATAGCCTCTAAGATTCGAGCGTTCCAATCCGATCCCATTAGATCTAGAGATTGGTCTGAGCCGACCACCTTCAATTCAGAATCGTGTTTATCACACCATGCTCGAATACCTAGGTAATCACTCGGAAATTCACTCGTAACCGTAATTGCATGTTGACCGCGGCCTGGAGTTATATTGTTCAGCACAGAGCTTAAACCATAAGAAACAGCGGGCATAAATGCCACTTGTGATGGACGACATTCGACCAGGTTAGCGAAAAGCTTTCGCACATGTTCAGGGCGCTCAAAAAAATCATCAGAATTTCGCAGATGCAGCTGCTTTTCTCGTTCCATCGCCTCAATCATGGTTCGTTCACCTGATTTCAACAAAGGCGATTTTGCCGCGCAATTGAGGTAATGAATATCCTTATCTAGATAAACGAGTGATGATTGACTTTCCATGATTCTGTTGACTTAGTTGAAGCCATGAAAGTGGAAAAATTTAGCATTGATTCCCTTGGATAAGTTGTATAAACTTCTAGAATCGAACGGTAGTCAGCGCACTGTCAATCTCAGTTAAATTCATTGAGGTAAACGACTTCAACTTATGATCCAAACCATCAACGCTTAGATCCATTTGGGCAAAGGTGAGGTCATCGCCATCACTACTCACTCCGAAAATGAGCACATCTTCCCCATATGGAATCCCATCAAAGGCAATGTGGTTATCAACCTGTCGACCAGCCAAATAGACCTGCTGTTCTTTAAATATCAGTCCAACTGTCGACGGACGATCATCAGGTAATTTAATCGCAAAATTGACTCGATTCTGAGTTGATCGCATCAATCTATCGCAGTTGATCCAACCAAGACTTTGGGTGGTCATGATATAATAATTCACCTCCGCTTGGGAGATGCCGCTCACCGCATTTTCACGGAAATTAGCCATGCGTTTTTCTACCTCGTCGGATGGAATAGAAACGGACTCCGTTTTAAAGCCGCGTTGAGCCATAAATGTTAAATGAAACTCATCATTTGGACTTAGATAGCCCAGAAGATTCGGGTCGAGCGACGGCATATTCCAAAAAAACGAATCGATAAATGAATCTATTGGCGCAATTCCAGAGGAATCAAGCATCGTTAAGTGATTCACTTTACCATTACGATTGATGGTATACGTAATACTTAATTTGTATTTACTCGTTCCGACAAGGGAATGGCTCAAAACGTCTGAGTTTTCTAGTGCATCATTCAGCATCATCCAAATGCTTCGTTCGTCCTCGGCATATTTCCAAATTATGGGGTTTTCCCGAGATCGACTCTTGTACTGCAAAACTTCCATAACCAAATTCGAATCGAATACCGTGTCAGTGCGCCACAAATACCGATTCCAAAAAAAGGAAGATTGCGCGGTTGAAGCATTTGATGCGAGCGTATTTGGTAAACTCGATCCCTGCACACTTGACGTAGTTGAATCCCGATCGTTCTCCAAACGCCAATCCATAATATTGTTTCCATCCCTTTCACCCAAATAAGTAGTCATTCCGGGAGATTGATCAACGCGGGGAAACATAAGCACCAACTCTGAGGTGTCGCTAATAAATAGACGCTTCTTCTTCTTAAAAGCCTGAATCTTGACCGTACCTCCAGTCTCAAGCAGATCTCGGTCACTTCGGGTAGAAAGCCTTTCTGCAAACAACTGTTTAGGCGTATTGTATTCTGTTATCACCAACTTCACATTTCCTCGCGCGTTTATTCCTGATTCAGAAATAAAGGCCCTTTTTGGAATATGAACCAATATCCCGGATGCCGTTTTTAAAATTGTATCGTGTTCCGTATCAAGCTCATATTCAACGGGATCTTGAGCAATTCTTTGAATCGATGAATCCAATTTAAACCGCTTTCGCTGCCACAATTTTGCTTCAAAAAACTCCTCAGAACTATCAAATTGATAGTATACACCCATCGGTGCAGAGGCTTGATTTAAACTCGTTGATTCGGAATGCGATTGACATGCCCCGAGAGCAATGGCGATACAGATAATTGCTATAGTTTTCATGATAGTGGTTTTAGTGAGACGAACATCTTTTGAAGAACGATGTCTGCGTCACATATATTCCATAAAATGCAGAGAACTATTTTTCGGTACAGTTTGATCTGAAGTATTCAATTTGATTGAGAATAAGGCAAAAAAAAAGGCGCAAAAAAGCGCCTTTTGGTCTAAATAAATTTGGGACTTAATCCCGCTTTGGCCGATAGACCGTGAATACCCGGCTCACATTGAATCCAAAACTGAAATCACCTTTGAGCCAGTCACCTCTCGTCTCGGTAATAAATGCATTCTCAACCATACCTCTACTGTTGGTGAAGTGCAATTGAAAAACGTGTCCTCCAGTTTCAATATCAAAACCGATCGACATGCTGTTTTTATAATTCTGTGTGGGATCGAGTTGATCTGGCAGTACAAAGTAGTATTCAGCGTTCAGCGCTACACGTTTTGTAAGTTTTGCTCTACCTGCAGCACCAATGGCAAACACGTCGTTGCTGGTTTGCGCATTAGGCACAAAATTCCGATGTACAAACGTTGGCATAAGCTGTGCTGAAAAACCTTCACTAAACTTTCGACCAATAATCATTTGGTTGGTGAAGTACATTCTATTCGAGAAGGGATATTCAGTATGAATCCCCAATAGCCCTAAATCTCCTAGCAGCCGATCTTGGCTAAGGGAGGTAACAGCTACATCGGATACCAATAGCAAATGGATGGGTATCGTTTTCAAACCTGTTTGTTGCCGTAAGACGCGCACCTTGGCAAATCCATCAAAGAATTTCCCAACATTGGTTCTACCTACACCTACGTTCAACCACTTATTAATACCATAATCAAGTCCAATTCTCACGCTGGCCTGATCCAATCCAAAGAATTCGCTGACTCCACCGCTCACATTTCCAAACCTGTGCGAGATTTTGAAATCCATCACACCAGGCGAGTTCAATTCGAAGGAATGTCCATTTATAATTCTCGTTGTTTTGAATCCAGCCGTGGCGTAATCTACGGTTGGCTCGTCTTCTCCCAACAGATCCAATAAACTATCATCATCGTCTTGAGCGTTCAATTGAAATGAACACAAACAGAGTGCGACTAGGAAGAGGTAGGCTAGGTTTTGCTTCATACTTTGCTAATCTTATTTCTTGAGTGGTCCCAGTTTCGAATCAACTGTTACCTCAAGCTGTTCCGCAATATTGTCACGAACTGTTTTAGGAATTTCGATGTTGTAATCTTCAGGATTTACATTGAACTTCGACGTCAATTGATAACCGTCGCTAGACTTGGAAACTTTACCTGGCATCTCAACATCCTTTGTCACACCGTGAATGGTTAGCTTGCCTACTGCGACAACATCAGCCTCAGAATCGAACGCACCCATTTCAAAATCTTTTATCGATCCCTTAAATGTGGCTTTTGGATATGTCTTAGACTCGACATAGTTCTCATTAAAATGCTCCTCCATCAATGCCTTTTCAAATTCAAAAGACTTCATTAATGCAGAGAATTCTAGTTTTCCAGTAGCTTCATCAAGGACCACTGTAACCTTATGGTTGTCCGCTTCAATATTCTCCATAGGAGTTGAACTGAAAAATTTGATGTGACCATCTCTGGTGAAATACTTCTCTTGAGAAAAGGCAGCCCCTGATAAGGCTATAGACAAAAGGACTAAGGTGAATTTTTTCATTTTCTAAATTGTTTATTATTTGGTTACGACTACGGCTCTGTTCAGTTCCAAGGTTCCTCCAGGAAGCATTGAATCGGCATCGCCGTTAAATCCTGACACAACACCCTTAACGGATACTTCTCCTTCAGGAATTTCTGCTGGTGATTCTTGAAATGTACAGCTAACGATGAAGAATTCATCCGAAGAGATTTTCACTCCAGTGATTTTTCCATCTGTTTTCATTACTTCGAAAACCGGGCCACTAATTTCTATGACCTTGTCCACATACTTTGTCGTGGACCCAGGAAGATCATCTAAAAACTCCTGAACAATATCATCGCTTGTTGCAACAAAGGCTGCGGTGGCATCAGCAGTTTCATCGTGTCCCTTTTGCGACATATAATATCCGGCTGAGCCTCCGACAATTCCAAGCAGTACTAGTGCTATTATTATTTTTTTAATCATGATTCTTATTTAGTTGTTTGGTGCACCCTCATCGATCCACTTTTGCAAATCATCAAGTGCCTTTTGATTCGCGGGGCCGCTTGGCGGCATTGTTTTATCTGAAATCGCTCTTTTTTCAACCCTGGCTAGGTGTCCCTTTATTTCATCGTAGGTTTCAAGAACAGGGTTATTCGAGGTGGCCGCATGGCATCCGGGACTACTGGCACAAGACGCCGTAATGAATGGTTGAATATCCCCGCTGAATGTGACCGCAGACGCTGTATCTACAGGCACAGGATAAAGATCATCTGCATTATCATAGTAGCATCCATTTAGCGTAATGGCAAGCAAAACGCTCATAATACTTAATCCGAGAATTGTCTTTTTCATTCCTTTAATTATTCGGAGCCCCACCATCGACCCAGTCGGCAATTTTATCAATTTGTTCCTGAGTTAATTGGGTAGCACCAGCCTGAGGCATAGTTTTTAATTGTGTTCTAATCTTAACTCGATCTGCCTTGGCACTAATATCGGCGTATGTTTCCAATGTAGGCGATATGGCACCTGCAACGTGGCAACCCGTTATGGCGCACCGTGTCTCAAATATTGGAGCAATATCGGCGGCGAATGAATAAATGGTTGTATCACTCATTGCTGTGTCGCTGCACGATAGGTTTAACGCACCTTGATCAATCCACTTTTTAAGCAGGGCAATATCTGCATCATCCAATTTCGGCAGATTATATGGCATTCGCTTGGTTGAGTCGGTTTCTACGAGCACCTCGTATAACTCGCTTCCCGCTCCATCGTTTGCTTCAACACCGCCAGTACTTATAATACTTGCGTAGTTTGAAAGATCAACTCCATCTGCCTTGGTAATTGCATCGTGGCAACCATTGTAAGAACAGTTTGCGGAAATAATTGGCAAAACATCGCGTACGAAATAGACCGAATCAGGATGACAAGGGATGGTTGAAGTATCCACTGTATTTGTATCGCCCGTTCCAACTGTATCCATCGGAGGAAGAATAGGATCGAACGGATCAGTGACACAACCGACGATAAAGACATTAGCAAAAATCGTAAGGACGCAAAGTCCAAGGAAAAGTCTTAGTGATTGACCCTTTATCATATTGTTTGGCTAAAAATGATTCGCAAATGTAATTTTTCGTTGATCTTAGTTTTATAAAGACACCGTTTGGGCGTGAATTTTCTACTAGCCAATTCTAGTTAGATCATTTTTTGAATCACAAAAATCTCACGTTTCGAAAAATAACGGGTTATGACGGCCAACCCATTGTATAATAATGCGTTGATAGTTTAGCGTATTAAATAACTTTATACCGTGATTAGAACAAAATCCCTCATACTAGCCTTCTTTGTACTGCTCGCACTCGCCGGTCACTCCCAATCAAACTTAGTAAGCAATGGAGGTCTGGAGACGTTTTCAACCTGCCCGAATACGCTAAGCCAGCTAACCTTGGCTACGGGCTGGGGACAAGCTACGCTGCACGTTGGATCTCCGGATTATTTCAACTCTTGTCAAACAAACACCACCGCAGGCGTTCCAACAAATACGTTTGGCTCTACCGGCGCAAATCAGGGTAATGCATATGCCGGAGGTTACACTTATCTCAACTATGGCGGATCACTGGCCACCTATCGAGAATATGTGGTGGCTACGTTAACAAGTGCGCTTGTTGCTGGACAATCTTATGTTGTAAGCTTTCAATATGCACGCGCAACTAACACTAGATACGCTAGTGACGCATATGGATTCTATCTCAGCAGTGCCTGGCCGAGCAATGGCACCTCAGGAAACGGAGCTTTGCCCGTAACCCCAACAAGTCTTAATCCAACAGGTAATTTCCTTTCGGCCACCTCTTGGTCTACCTATTCAGACACAATTGTAGCCGCTGGTGGCGAGCAATATCTAACCATTGGTAGTTTTACTCAAAATGCGTCAGGCACATTGGTTAGTTCCACAGGAATCAATGGAGCTTACATGTATGTAGATGATGCACAAATCATTATTTACAACGGCATTTTTGGTGATAGCAATATTTGCTTGGGCGATTCAGCGCTTATCTATGGCATTCTAGATAATACTCACTACTGGGTTGATTCTGCGAATCCGAACGTTAATCTTGGAACAAATGACACTTTAATTGTAGCGCCTACGCAAACAACCACCTATTGGGCAATTACTTACAATGACACCTTTGCCTTTACGGTTGGTGTGCATAATCCACCTACCCAATTTGTAGGGAATGACACTGTTTTGTGTGAGGGCGACACGATGATGAGGCTGGTGAATTTACCCGGATATGACCTTCTTTGGTCTGATTCAGAAACCGACTCGGCACTTTTCTCCGTCGACAGCGGTTATCATTGGCTAGAAATCTCAATCTATACCTGTACAAAACGGGATTCATTTCATGTGACTTTCCACGAATTCCCAGAATTTGACTTGGTTGAGGACACTACAATTTGCGACTACGACAACTACTTTTTGTCAACCGGGCTGAGCTCCCCACTGCTGTTTAACTGGAGTACGGGTGGCACCGCGGCCGGAATATCTATTGTAGACTCTGGGATTTATTCGGTTACCGTGACCAATGAGAATTGTGCGTTTAGTGATTCCTCTTACTTCAGTTACTATCCTGAAATCACGCTAGACTTAGGTCAGGACAAGGACTTCTGCTACACACCATCATCATTTATTACTCCATCCGTAGTGAATGCAAATCAGTTTAATTGGTCGAACAATGCCTCCTCTGACTCTATTCAGGTAAATACCTCTGGTTTGTATTTCCTCACTGTCTCCAATAACGGAATATGCGAAGCGGTTGATTCGGTCCAGTATAATTTCTATCATGAACCGACCGTAAACTTTACGGATGATACTGCCTTTTTCTGTGATGGAGATAAAGTAGAGTTATTGCCTCAGGTGGTCTCAGGATTACCGGTAGACTACGCTTGGAGTACAACGGATAATAACACCTCCATATTCACAAATCAAATTGGTCTGTTTTGGGTTGAGGTTTCAAATGAGCATTGTGCACAACGCGATTCGATTATTGTTGAAATGCACGACATAATTGGTGTCACCTTAGGTCAAGACATTTCCATATGCGAAGGTGAATCAGTTACCCTGGAGCCGAAAAGCTTCAAACCCGTTTCGTCTTATTATTGGAATACAGGCGCTACTAATAGCACATTAACGGTGAGTGAACATGGCACCTACTCTGTTTCAGTTTCTGACGGAACATGCACGGATATTACGGATGTGAATGTCTTTGTACTTGAGTATCCTATCATTGACCTTGGGGCCGACACTTCAGTATGCCCTGGAAGCCACATCGCATTTGACGCAACACAAGACGCCGAGGTGATTGAATACAGTTGGTTCGAAGGTGGATCTCAGTCAACACAAGAATATGTGGCAGAAAAAAACATGTCGATTTGGGTGGCGGTATCAAATGCCGATTGCAGATCCTATGACACTATTAACATTGACATAATAAGCTCACCTTCTGCTTACATCGGAGAAGACACCGCTATTTGTTCAGGGGATCAACTAAACATTGATGTTTCGGAAGACGCGCGCATTCAAACTGTTAATTGGAGCACAGGTGCAAGTGGACTCTCCGCAACCATTACAGACTCGGGAACATATAGTGTAGTGGTCTTTGACGGTAATTGTCAGACAAAAGACAAGGTCAGAATCAACCTTAAACCAGAACCAACACAAGCTGATGTTTTTATAGATGTGCCGGATGTTATTTGTCTAAATGAATCTTTTGACGTCGATATCAAGAATGAACTAATCAGCGGATATCAATGGCAGGATGGTTCAACCAAATCAACGTATACGATTGATTCGGAAGGCATCTATTGGATCAAGGCAAGCCACGCTTGTGGCGTATTGGTTGATACCGCAGAAGTTTCACGATGTGAGTGCCCAATTTGGGTTCCGACCGCCTTCAATCCAGATGGAAACACGGTGAACGATCAATTTGCTCCAAAGTTGGATTGCGAGCCACTTGAATACATGTTTCGAATCTATGACCGATGGGGAGAACTTGTGTATGAAACAAATAAGCCCTTCGAATCATGGGACGGACAATACCATGGAACAGATGCTGCCATGGGCGCTTATGCTTGGAAATTGGTATTTACAGTATACCACGAAGGCTCCATTATGAAATCCGAAAAATCTGGTTCAATTTTACTGATTCGATAAGGCAATTTACGCTCCTTTAAATGCTGAAAATACACCCTATTTCGGCCCACCATTTATTCGTGTAACTCATTTGCTGTCAATAGGTTTAAAGACTAATTTTGGAACCTAGAGAATATTTTCAATTTCGGAGGCTTCTCTTTCGACATTCTTACGTCAAATGAACATGATGAAAAAGCTTTTACTTTTCGTTTCGATTGCTTTATTGAGTCAGACCGCGGACGCACAGGTGCAACAGGCGCGTTGGTGGTATTTTGGGTCAGGCGCTGGTCTGGACTTTAATACTGCTCCATCCGCTGACCCAAATGGAACTTTACAAACCTATGAGGGCTGTTCTTCAATTTCCTCTCCGGTTGGCTCATTGTATTTTTACACTGACGGAAGTATTGTGAAGAATGCCAATCACGCAACCATGACCAACGGGACAGGTTTAACTGGAGGTGGATCATCAACACAATCTGGACAAGTAATTCCCTATCCAGGATCTAGCACGAAATATTACATCTTTACTCAAGCTCAAAATGTTGCTGCCAATGGCATGCGATATTCAGTGGTTGATATGACCCTACAAAGTGGTCTTGGGGCGGTGACATCTACAAAGAATGTATTTCTAGACAACGGATTTGCTGAGAAGGTCACTGGCGTAAAGAAGAACGGTGGTTACTGGGTTTGCGCCCTAAAACTTCCTGGCGACACCATGTATGCCTATGAGGTAACAACCTCCGGAGTTAATTCAACACCAGTAAAGAGCAACACAGGAATTTCATTGGGAACCAACAACTTTTACGGTTGCATGAAAGCCAACAGTCAAGGCACTCAGTTGGCGGCTGTTCATCAGGGAATTCTTTCAAATGCACACATTTTCAATTTCAACAAAAACACCGGCCAAGTAACAAGCACAATTACGTTAAGCATTACTACCAGTAATCCGTACGGTGTTGAATTTAGTCCAAATGGAGATCTTCTCTATGTACAAAGTTGGAATACGAGCGACCTTAAACAATACGATTTAACGGCGGGAACTGCAGCATTGATCTCCGCATCTCAAGTAACATTAGGAAGTACGTCAAACACGGGCGGTGGATCGCTTCAAATAGGACCTGACGGATTACTTTACGGTGCTCGATTTGGTCAAACCGTTGTTTGTAGAGTTTCCAATCCCGACGTTCAAGGCACAGGTGCTGGATATACAGCAAATGCGGTTTCCTTATCCACTGGCGATGTATCGCGTTGGGGTCTGCCCCTATTCCTAGGTTCATTCTTCGGGGCAAGCATTGAAGTAGATGACAACTGCTATGGGGATACAACATTCTTCACAGCCGATACAACAAACGTGGATTCTATGTATTGGGATTTTGGAGACACTTTGTCTGGATCTCTCAATATTGGTGAAGGTTTACTTTCCGTCGGACATTTGTATACGGATACGGGTAACTATACGGTTACTCTCGTCGTTTATAACGGTCTTTACAGCGATACCATCACTGATCAGGTTTACATATATCCGCGTCAATACGCTGACCTTGGTCCAAATGACACTTCATTATGCGTCGGTTTAGAGTTTACACTTGATGTTGGCCAACCCCATGCCACATACTTATGGCAAGATGGAAGCACGGACTCGGCCTATTTTGTAGCCTATCCCGATTCGCTGGTGGCGGTAACCGTCCAAGGTGTGTGCGATACCGTTTCGGACACCATCATTGTCAATTATTTCTACCCCTTTGACTTAGAATTGCAAGAAGACTCCTCGCTATGTTCGTACGATACGGTCTTCTTAAACACAGGGCTACCAACGAGTGTATACTCCCATTTGTGGAGTACAGGAAGTATTCAAAACCACATAGCTGTCAAAGACACAGGTACATATTCCCTTACAGTTACCGACGGACTCTGCACCTATTCGGATACGGTCAATTTCACCTTTTATCCTGAGGTCACGGTAAACCTTGGAAACGACAGTAGTTTCTGTTATGATCCAATCGTTAATCTGCAACCAAAGACTCAAACCAATGTAGCGTCATATGCTTGGTCTACGGGATCAACCAACTCGAACATAGATATCGTGCAAACCGACAAATACTATGTTACTGCGACTGGGGCTGGAGGTTTCTGCCAGGCGATCGACTCTGTGGAGTGGAAGTTATGGTTTGAGCCAATTGTTGATCTTGGAAACGACACTTCTTTTTGCCACAACGACATTTTGAATATTGCTCCTGTAGCCTATTCCTCTTTTCCAATGGAATATTTATGGAATGACAATAGCAACAACCCCGATTTGAACGTAAATCTGGTTGGTTTGATTTGGGTTGAAGTAAGCGATGAAAACTGTGCGATTAGAGATACCATTATTGTTGGTCAATATCCAAAGCTGGATGTGACCCTTGGTGAAGACATCAGCACATGCGACGGAAAAACTGTCACATTAAATCCAAAGACAACTCTTCCTGTAAACAACTTTAAATGGGGAGATGGAACCGAATCATCTACCTTAAAAATTAGCGGACATGGTACCTACACCGTATCGGTAAACAATGATTTATGTAGCGCCAAGGATGAAATAAATGTATTCTATTATGAATATCCAATAATCGACCTTGGTCCTGACACTGCTCTGTGTCCAAAAGCTAATTATAACATCGATGTTACTGCACCATTTGAAATTATGGAGTACAACTGGTCAACGGGAAATAAGGCACCAATTCAGCAAATCAATGCCGTAGATGGATCATGGTATTGGGTTGAAGCTACAAACGTAGTTTGTCGGTCAACAGATTCTATTTTCATCACCGTACGTGATGTACCAAATATGGATCTAGGCCCAGACACTGCGATATGTTCGGACGACGAAATCACGATGAGTGTATTAGATGACCCGACTATTCAATCATATGCATGGAGCACCGGATTGAAGACGCAAGACCTTATCATCAATGACAGCGGAGAATATACTGTTGATGTATTTGACGGAAACTGCACTACGACAGGAAAGATTCTCGTTCAGATTAAACAGGATCCTACAAATGCCGATGTTAAACTTGATGCTCCTGAAACAATTTGTATTGGTGAAGTGCTATCCTTTGACGTAGCCGACCCAAGGTTTAGTGCCTATGAATGGCAAGATGGTTCAACTTCCCCAAGGTTCGACATAAAGTCCGAAGGACTTTACTGGGTTAAGGCAACGCATGCTTGCGGGGTCGTGACTGATAGTGTAATCCTTGAGAAATGCGAATGCCCGGTGTGGTTTCCTTCCGCCTTCAATCCAGATGGAGATGACTTAAATGATGGCTTCCACCCTCAATCGGACTGCAAGTTTCTTTCCTACAAGTTTTACATCTACAATCGATGGGGAGAGGAAGTTTACTATTCAGAAGATCCAAATGAATCTTGGGATGGAATGCACCTTGGTAGCAAAATGCAACAAGGCTCCTACACCTACCGTTTAATCTATACTGCCGACCATGAAGGCGTGCGTATAGATGATCAGCTTTCAGGGGCAATTCTATTGCTTAGATAGCCTAAGCGGACATTGACACTTTATATTTAGGCCAAGCGCAGCATATGCGACTTGGCCTTTACTTTTTAATAAAATCAATGATCTCACCGATGACCATTTTATCCTTCAGTATTCGTCTGTGACCAAGGTTTGGTACCCTCATTGTTTTCATACTGGGGTTTATGGCCTTTAAGGCATCCAGGTGATGTATGCCCACATCGAAATCTTCTTCACCGTGAATTCCGAATACGGGAACTTTGACGGCACCGAATGTGCTACTCATGGTTACTTCATCAAAATCTCGATTGAACATTTTACGACACGCTCTGCGGATCACTTCATTCGTCTCAGGCTTTGCCTGAATGATCTCCCTAAATGAATCAAGAATATCCTCAGCCAAGGCCGGTGCTCCAAGTGTTATAAACTTTGGGATCACAGTTCCTTCCTTCACAGCGAATGAAATGCCAGCGGCGCCCAATGAATGACCCATTACCGCCGCGGGATTTTCACATTTCCCCAACAAGGTGGAGAACGCCTCTGAAAAGTCAAACATACTCGCTGATTTGCCTGGATTCAAACCATGTGCCCACGCATCAACCGCTACAAACGTATACCCTGCTTCAACCAAGGCGTCGGCGATATAAGAAAACTGTGTTGCCTTTCCTGCCCATCCGTGTAAACAAACCACTTCTGGACCTTCGCCCATTTTGTAAGCTTTCAGCGACCTACCTCCGGCAGAAATTTCAAAAACCTCTACCTTCTCAAGCATTCGTTTCCCAGCAGTGGTGAGGGCAGAACGACGCGGTGACAAGAATAAATTCACCGACCATTTATTGGCAAGTGATGGTGCAATCGATTGAGTAATACCGAAAAGGAATCGGATTGATTTTAAGGCAAAGGGAATGGATTTGTCCATACCGCAATATTCGGAATTAGATTTTTCATTTAGCTAGTTTCGCGGCTTGCAATACAAAGGCATATTTTACATCCTATTGTCTTCATTGACTTATGCTCTTGTAAACTTTTGCGTAAAGTTTTTGCATCACATTCCCACGCATGAAATCGTCTTTTTTCGCTCAGTGATTTCCTTAACGATCTGCATCTTTTGGATTCGAAAATTGGGAATTCCGTTTTTCGGAAATAACATCAAATGGCTTCTTGTCCGTGGTTTTGCGGGAATGACTGCATTGTTTATGTTCTTCCTCACTATAAAGCAAATGCCGCTGGCCAGTGCCACCACAATTCAATACATATCTCCGATTTTCACCGTATTGCTTGCAACTCAAATAATGAATGAAAAGGTAAAGCCCGTTCAGTGGCTGCTTTTTCTAATTGCTTTTGCAGGGGTATTAATGATCAAGGGCTTTGATCAACGAATTTCATATCTCTACCTTGGGGTTGGTGTTGTTTCCGCATTCATTTCGGGTATCGCCTATAATGGAATAATGAAGTGTAGAACTACCGACCATCCAATTACGGTAGTAATGTACTTCCCACTCATAGCCACGCCAATAATGGGCACTGCCTGTATCACGATTGATTGGGTGATGCCACAAGGATTCGAATGGCTATTGCTGTTGTTGTTGGGTATCCTCACCCAGGTTGCCCAAATCTACATGACCAAAGCACTTCATACAGATCACAGCAGCACAATCATGCCTTTCAAGTATATAGGGGTTATTTACGCCTTGATTATTGGATTTCTTTTCTTCGATGAATCCCTACCCGCCCTAAGCTTCGTAGGTATCGGGGTTGTGATTGCAGCCGTAATTTTGAATGCTTTGGTTAAAAATCCGAATAAAAAACTGCCTGCAACTCAGGGCGTAGTTTAAAGGCCCGTAGGCGTGCCGGTGAGCACTATGTTCAGCTTATCGCTCACCACCCGCTCAATGTTGCTATCATCTCTATAATTCATGATAAAGTAGTAAGTACCGATAGGAACAAGTTCTCCGCTAGGGGTTCTTCCGTCCCACCCTCTGGTTTGACGATTCGTTCTAAAAACTTGTACTCCAAGTCGATTGTAAATCTCAAGGTTAAAATCCTTCAATTGAACCCCTTCGCTTTCAATGAAAAACTCTTCATTTCGATTATCTCCATTTGGGGAGAAGCTATTTGGGTAATAGATGATTGTCTCCTCATTGTATTGAACGAATCGACTCGTAGTGTCAAGACAACCTTCTTCAGATCGTGCAAATAGCATGACTTCAAACGGATCTTCGCGCTCATAAAATTGGTAGCGAAATGCAGAGTCGCCAAAAAGTGTATCGTTATCAATTACCCACAACAAATCACTTGCTCCGGTGGATGTTGTCACAAAATCAAGCATGGGTTCTATGTTCGTTGGATTCGCAGGTTGATGAATGAACGATGCGTTTGGATTTCCCTGAATTCGAATAGGACAATCATAGGATACCAGACTTTGGCAACCAAAATCCGTGGTAATGAAAACATCCAAGTCGTAACATCCTGTTTCTGAGAATCTATATAAAAGCGAATCATAACCATATTGATGATAAGCGTCTATGGAATCAATTACCCAATCGTAGGTATATCGATAATCAAAATCCTCTATACTCATTATTACGTCCGCCTCTTTGCAGGCAACAGGTGGGACGAAATCAATTTTAGGATTCACTGTATCGCCTACATAAACAACAACGGTATCCCAAGCAGGTTTTGAAAGACACAAATCTTCAATTTTAACTGCGTACTTCTTGGTTTCGGTTGGTTGAATAAATTGAATATTCGCGTTGCTTTGATTGTGTTGCCAGGTAAAAATGTACTCGTCGGGCCCGTTATATCCGCCCTGACCCGAGGCGATCATATAAATTGATTTTCCTGAACAAATCGAATCATCTTCAACACGAATTGAAGGTCGAATATCATCGTAGCCTCCAACTTGAACCTTAATACTGTCTATGGTAAAGGGTGTTCCGCAAAAGTCAGTTAGCGTTACCACATAATAACGAGTCTCATCTGGGCTCACAGTAATTGTCGGACCGAAATTACCTGATTGCCAGGCGAAGGAATAGAGACTATCACCGCCTACTCCAATGGCCGTAAGATCTATAGTATCGTAAGGACAAATAGTGTCGACATGTTCAAAATCAATATCCAATTGTGGCCTTACGTGCACGTTTACCTTTGAAGTATCGCCAAAGCATCCATTCCCATCGTATGACTCTACAAAGTATGTAGTGGTAATCACGGGTGTAACAGCATCCGCCGATGCTATTGAAACAATCGGTCCCGTAAGTGAATTTTCATGCCATATATAAGAGAATGGCGGTGTACCACCAGAAGAAGCTGCGACAATTGCGGCCACACTATTGATGCATATCGTTGTATCACCATAGCCAATTGTTACGATGGAATCTGGCACATCAATTTCAACAGAATCTATTGCCTGACATCCTTGATCATCCGTAATCGTCACGAAATTCCACCCGGCACAAAGCTGAGAGGCTTGTTGTACACTTTCATTGCTAGTCCAATGCCACTGATATGGAACGGTTCCTCCGGAAGGAACACCGTCGGCTTCAGCGTCGCAATTTGAACTAAGTGGACACTTCGTTTTTGTAGCGTTGAAGATGGTCGCGACCAGTTGCGTTGGTTCAGTTATGAAAAACGTATCCAACAGATAGCATAAATAATTTGGTGATGCTAGGCTTGTATCCTGAATCGTAACGATGTACATACTGTCGCATAGACTACTTAGATCTTGCGTGGTGGTAGACGTACTCCATTCATAGGCGTATCCATTTAGAGCTGTTCCACCAACAACGGATAAATCAATAGCACCATCACAATCGTTCTTACACTGGGCATTTGTAACGATTGCATTCGTTGTGAAATTTGGAGGGATAACATTGATCTGAACTGATTCATAGTTTGTATCGCATTGATACGTTTGACGCACTGTATAAAATGTAGAGTCTGAAGGATATGCCCGTGGGTTGCGAATATTGGATGCGCTTAAACCTAGTCCTGGGGACCATAAATAGTTGACGATCGTGTCGCCCGCATCAAGATCAACCGTATCACCTTTACACATATTAATCACACCTGGAAGGGTGTCGATATATGATTCGATGTCTTCTCCCAAGCAGAACTTCTGAAAATTCACGGCACCACTTGTAGCGCCTAACAAGCCCCAATGCACTTCAGGGTCGCCATTGAAAATCGTATTAATAATATCCGCAGTGTATGTGGCACGAAGGCTACAATCCACAAAAACACGCAGGGTTTGTGTACTCGGATTCCATTTAATATCCACGGTGTGATACGTTCCTGTCTCTAAATTAGCACCACTCGGTAGCGCGTTATTTGGACCAACTAGATTGTTTGCGCTCGTGTGATCGGTCGAACCATTTTTCATTATGGCTACGTGATCATTCTGCGGGTCACCATTTCCAGCTCCCGCACCAATATTTCTCTTTGTATCGAACTCTATTCCTAGTGAGTTCGTAAGCATGCTGCTCGCATTAAACCCAAGGTTCGCCCCATGCGACCCGATCATTGGCGTATCCAATGTATCTCTAAAAACAAACATGACACCATCACCTCCACCATTGTTGGAGCCAAAGTCAATTCTGAGTTTAATATCTAATGTATCATTTAGATTAACGGAGGCCGTTTTATATGCGTACCCCTTTTTATCTACGTTGGCTTGGGTTAATCGATAACACCCTGACCCAAGGTTCGCAGCATTTTGACCAAAGGTGAATTGAGCCTGAACGGTTGATGTTCCAAGCAGAAATACCAATAAACTCGCTAAGGAAAGAAGCGTTGATTTTAACACTAAAATGCTTTTAGAAATAACAGACGGTATTATCATAGATAAAGACAGCAACCAAATTTACGGAAACAACCAATTGCTATGGATTAGACGCAAGTGTTTATAAAGGTTGGCCCCTGAAAGTGTATAAATATCGATATTCGAAATTCATGAGGATTGACAAATACCTGTGGTGCATTCGATTAGCTAAAACTCGCTCCATCGCTTCTAAGCTTTGCGATGCAGGAAAGGTTAAGATTAGCGGTGTCGAGGCGAAACCATCCAAAGAAATAAAACTGAATGAGCAATTTGAACTGCGCGATATCCCCATTTGGAGAAGCTACAAATGCATCAATATTCCCAAAAGTCGCGTCGGGGCTAAATTGGTATCTGAATATGTTGAACAAACAACATCAGATGAGGACTTAGAGCAGATAAGACTTGTTCAAGAAATGAATAGACAGAACAAATTTCAAGGAATTGTTGGTAGGCCAACCAAAAAGACTCGAAGGAACTTGGATAAGTTTCGCGATATCGAATGAATTACCAAGTGTTTTAAGTTCGAAATACATTTGACTGCTGGTCTATTTTCTAGACTTTCGTGACCAGAATGAAATCCCTGGTTTTCACTGTTACCAACGACCTGAATTATGACCAACGCATGGCAAGAATATGCGGAACCCTTGCTTCGAATGGCTATAAGGTGACTTTGATTGGGCGAAAAAGAAGAAATTCTCCCCCTTTATTGCCAAGAGAATACAATCAAAAGCGACTTCCGTGCTTTTTCGACAAAGGCAAACTCTTTTATCTTGAATACAACTTCAAGCTTTTTTGGTTTCTGATCTTTCGTTCATTTTATGCTGTGTGCGCCATAGACCTTGATACAATTCTACCCGCCTTTTTGGTGTGTAAGCTCCGCGGAAAGGTGCTTGTCTACGATGCACATGAATACTTTACTGAGATGGAGGAAATCGTTCGTCGCCCAGCAATTAAAGCGGCTTGGTCAGCCCTTGAGCGATTCATCCTTCCGAGAATAAAACATGCGTACACCATCAGTGACGGCTATGCCCGATTGTACATGGAGACATACGATCGTGTATTCGAAGTAATAAGAAATGTTCCAAGAACATCCAGCATTCCAAACATTGAAACGCCCTCCACGAATCGCATTATACAATATCAGGGTGCGCTTAACATTGGGCGCGGATTAGAAGAGGCAATTCAAGCAGTTTCAGAACTTGATGGTTTTACGCTGCGGATATTCGGAGATGGTCCAATTTCGGAAACTTTAAATGAGCTCGTTCAGGAATTGAAGGCGGAAGAAAAGGTTGAATTCATGGGGCTCTTCTCCCCCGCTGATTTACGTGAGAAAACTCAACAGGCCTGGATTGGACTGTGTTTATTCTCAGATACTGGCTTGCATCATCAATATTCACTTGGTAATAGGTTTTTTGATTACTTCCACGCCGGAATTCCACAAATTTCCATGGACTTTCCTGAATATAAAGCCTTCAATTTGAAATATGGAGTTGCTACACTAATTCCTGAACTGAATAAGGACACAATCAAATCCGCCATTTTGGAGTTGGATGTAAACACCCAAATGTACAAGCAGCTAAAAATGAATTGTGCTAAAGCGCGCGAAGACAATTGTTGGGAAAAAGAATCCGTTAAACTTCTTTCATTTTATTCCAAAATATGAGAATACTTATCTATGTCGCATTACTGTCCTCGCTTTCTTGCATTGCGATGATATCCAAACACGACTTCTTCGTAAGCATTGCTGATGTTCATGTTAAGCACGACACGCTTCAAATTGCAATCAAGCTTTTCACGCATGACATCGAAGAAGAGCTTAAGATCACTGAGGGCCGCCCCATCTTTCTTGACAACACATCAGACATGGACAAATCATTTCGATCCATACGCAACTACTGCGAACCGCGCTTCACAACATCTGGTGCATCGAAGAAATATCCAGTTAAATGGATCGGACATGAGTACGAAGAGGATGTATGCTGGGTATATGGATATTCCATTATGGACGTAGATTCTAAAATGGTTTTCATCCAGAATACGCTGCTTAACAGTCAGCATCATGAGCAGCATAATATGGTTCACCTAACTCAAAATGGAGAGACCGAAAGTCAAATTGCTACTCGAGGTAAAACTGAGCTTCGATTCTTATTGAAATAAAAAAAGCGCTCCTTTCGGTGCGCTTTTCCTTGACTCTTCAATGTTATATTAGCTACCTCGCTGCGTTCCGCCGGCTTTTCGTGGTGCAGAAGCTCCAGCAGTTTTGGTCCGTGCAGCAGATTTAGGTGCAGACTTCGGTGCCTTTTTAGCTTTTGCTTTCTTAGCAACTTTCTTTGCTTCTGGCTCCTCGGTTTTCTCTTCCCCTTCTGCGACTGTCTCATCGGCTGGGTCGTAGGCGTTATTCTCAATAAGTGCGTTGTACCACTTTAATACTTTGGCCATATCGCTTACATAAACACGGTCTGGGTCGTAATCAGGCAAGACCGTCTCGAAGTAAGCCTTCATTTCTTTGTTATCACTTTTATGATCTGGGGCAACCTTGCCGCCTTGTTTTTCAAAAATTGTTTTGAAAACATCGTTTAGAGGAACTTCCTCTTCGTTTGTATAAATGCTGATCTCCTCCAAGGCGCTAACCTTAGCGGAACCATGAACAGGGAATCGTTTTCCATCGCTGATTCCCTCAACGATGATTCCATTTTTCATTTGACCAACCAATCTGTAAAGTCCAGACTTTCCAGAAACCGATAATATTTTATCTAGCGCCATATAAGTGTTTAAAAGAGGGCAAAAATAGTTTTATTCTAAAATGGTCACGGCCTTATATAATTGATCGTCAATGTTCGGCTTATATCATTGCCTATCACGTTCAGAAAATACAGACCCGAGTTCATCTCGTCCAATTCAACATCATGAATATTGGGGCCAGCAAAAAAGGCCTGATGATCAAGTCGTTTAACCAGATAACCTTGTGCATTATAGAGTTCAAATTCCAATGAAGCATCTAATTTTAGGTCAAATTCCAAACGAAAGGCGCCTTGATTTGGATTGGGATAAATTTCTAGCGATTGAATCGGTGCAAAAATGTTTTCCCCGGGACTATATCCATTGTATCGTTTGTATGCCGCGTCCGCATACTCCAGAAGTTTGTCGGGATTTATTGCCGCCATGAAAGCAAATGCCACAGAAATCGAATCGCCATTCATTATACTGTAACTGCCCGAAGAAATTACGTGACTAACATCAGTTCCAGCCGCCTCCTGTCCGCGTTCAAACTCATTATTCTGAAGCGCTATCAGCTTTTCATCCGTGCTAAATCCAGCTTCCCCATTTATGCTTATACCATCGCTTCCATTGCTAGTATTATCAATCATGTAGCTATAAAAAGGAACATCGGCATTCAATTGCTGAATTCCAGCGCTATATGGAACGTCGCTCGAAGACACTACATATCCCAATCGCTTCGCATATGCCGTGAGCCCTCGATTTTCTGAAGCATTTAGAATATCCCAATCTGCATACATGCCGACAAAAACCTCACTCAAATCCTTTTCGCTCACATTTTTTATGGTGTACTCGATAATCATATAATGATCATGTCCTTCTTCATTATACGCATAGGCCCGTTGGGATATCTCGAGCCCAATTTCATCACTGATGGCTGATGTATCATTAAACCTGCCGATAGAATTAAAGGCCTCATCGGAAATTGGATCAGCGACTTTAATTACGTCCAGTGGCCAAAAGTCTCTGTCGCTGGTGAAGTCAACGGATCGCACCCTGTCGGCTACTTTGTTGTAACCAAGACTATTCGTACCGATCATCAAACCAGATTCATAGAGCAAGTTACCTTCCGTTTCAAGCTCAAAGCCGAGACCATATGTCCGCTGATTGTTTGCGTACCCAATATGCCCAGCACTAGAAACCGTTGTTGCAATTTCATTGACGTTGACGTTTACAAAATCAGGGTTTACAATAAGCTGAAGGTGCTCGACGCGCTTATAAGAACCGGATTCGATTGTTACTCTCAAATCGACCTCTTCATTGTATCCACGCACTCCATTTATTTGAAAACTGAATGGATCGGAAAAACTGTTGATACGTCCATTCTTTAGCAGTGGGCCAAATTGATTAACACTATCTAGCAAGGTGATAATCGTGTCTGAGGCCGACAGGCTAATGGTAATTGGATCAGTAACTCCGAAGTAATTGACCAATTCTACGCCTAAGGTGATTTTGTCGCCATCCACAAACACCTCGTCTTGCCCATCGGTTAAGAGGTGATTTTCCATTCCAATGGAGATCTCGACCAAAGAATCGAGCGCGGCACGCATGTTTAGGATTCCAGAGCCCAAGCGGAAGGCATAAGCGTCGTTTTCATTGACACTATCGATATTGGTAGCGGTTTCCACTAATTGAGCTCGCAATTGTGCTGGCGTGAGTCCTGGAAAGCGGCTAAGAAGGAGTGCAGCCGCACCTGTTACGATCGGCGCTGACATTGATGTGCCGTTATCCGCCGCGAAATCGTCGTTTTTGGTACTCCAAACGGATTGTCCTGGCGCCGAGATATCTACATTATAGTTGTAGCTGCTAAATAAGGCCTTGTTAGTAAGGGAGTCTGTAGCTGCCACGCTCATAGCGACGGGAAAAGAGGCTGGATAGAAATCGTAGTCGTTGTTGTTGTTTCCTGCTCCGCATATTATCAACTTGCCGAGTTGTGTTGCATGCTTCACTATGTCGTGTCCAAATTCGGTGTAAGATGTGCTGCCCCAAGAACAATTGATGACATGAGCTCCTCTAGAAACTGCATACATAATTCCTTCATAGCCGTGTGTCAACTCACCTTGATTACCTGCTTTTATGGCAAGCACCTTCGAGTTAAAACCCGAACCCGCTCCATAAACTCCATTATCTGTTGAGGCACCAGCCAATCCGGCTACATGCGTACCGTGCGACCAACCCAACTCATTCGGATCGTTGTTGTCCTCGTAAAAATTCCAACCAAGATAATCGTCGATGAACCCATTTGAGTCGTTGTCGATTCCATCAACTGGATCAAACTCATTCTTGACCACCGCATCTACTAGATCCGGATGATCCCAATCCACGCCCGTATCAATGATGGCCATAACAATGCTGTCGTTTCCTTGCTCTATGTCCCACGCCTCGTAAGCGTGTATAGCATCGAGATGCCATTGCTTAAACAAGAGCGCATCGGATGGAACGTACAATGGATGAGAAATAAAGGCGGGCTCCACGTATTCAAAAACCTCGGTGCGCATGAATCGTTCAACCAGCTTAAGCGGACTTAGCTTGGCGGTGTAATGAATTTCATATATTAAGGAAATGTCGACCAATTCAGGCTGCTTTGATCTATCGACATTTTTCGGCATCGACCGCGGAAATTTTTGTTCGATTCGGTCCACACCATAATCTTCAAAAAGCGCGATTGCCGCAGGAATATCAATACTTGAAGTGGTGAGTGTATTTCTATAATCGTCCTTCACTTTTAGAATAAGGATGTTCTCTCTGAAATCAGAAGACTGACTAAATCCATTGATCGAAAAAGAACAGAAGATTAAAACTATGATCGCTAGGATCCTCATAGCTTCATAAACTGTTTCACAACCTTAGATCCTTCCGTATCAACCTCCAATAGATATGGCCCAGAAGACAAATCTGACAAATCCACGATTACGCTGTAATCTGCACTTGTTCCCTTTCCAACAATAGCACCAGAAATGTCGGTTATAACCCAGGAATTAATCCCAAGAGAAGATTGAAGCCGAATCGAGTTCTCCGCAGGATTTGGAAATAACTTCACATACTCTAGACCAACGGTTTCAGTGGACAAAGAGCCAATGTCCATTCCTTTTGAAAACCATTCGCATCCATTAGAATCAATGATCGATCCGACATAAAATCCCGCAGACGCAACCTCAAAAACAGAATCTATCGCATTTTCGATCCGTGCATTATTTCGATACCATCGATACGATTCTATTCCTACCGAATCTGCAAACAGCTGAAGTTGATCTCCGGATTGGAGATGTAGGTCTGGGTTCTCTTGTTCTGAGTGAAAAGTAATCTCTAGCGAATCAGAGGAAATCGAACATCCGTATTCGTTCGTGACAAGGCACCAATACACACCAGCGGTATCGATAGTTGTGCTGAATGTATGTGCTGCATTGTTCCATTCATAACTTCCATAATTGTCTTCAATTGTTATCTCCAATTCATCTGAAAGGCAAGCAGGAAGCGCCGCACTCGGTTCAATTATTGGCTTAATCGGAATGGGTCTTTCAAACACGCTCAGTGTGTCTGTATAATCTGAACAGCCCAGGTCATTTGTTACTAAGGCGTGGTGCAATCCCGAGCTAGAAACTTGAATCGACGATGAAGCCTGCCCTGTGTTCCATAAAACTGAAGTTCCAAGCGCATCCACGCTCAGTAGGAGTTCATCACCTTCACAAAACTCATTGCTCAAGGTGCCAATTGTTTTTTTCGGCGAATGAAAATGTAGGGCATTCATGGCGTCGGCTTTTCCAAATCCCCATCGATCGTTTGGAACACTTCCAGTTAATCCATCTTCCAAAGCGCCGCTGGTTAAAGCCGTCTTAAAATCAAGCCAATTGGCATCTGGACACAGCTCAAAAAACAAAGCAGCCATGCCAGCAACCACGGGCGAGGCGCTGCTTGTACCACCCGCACGATTGTGTAAACCACCGACCCCTACTCTATTTCTCTGATTAACATTGGCGAGCTGCGCCTCTATTTGAAATCCAGCTCCAGCGGTTATTGTGAGTTCGCCGGGAGCGGCAACCTCTGGCTTTCGATCCCCAAGTCTGTTTGGGCCAGCACTGCTTGAAGCTGCTATCGCACCTGGAGTTAATGTACTAAACTCAACCTCCAATTCGTCTACGTCTATGTATTCGTTCCTATTGGTATAATTTCCGACAGTGATGACCTTATCTGAACATGCCCAATTGCTAACAATTTGCTGTTTCGAATCGGGTAGTTTGTAATTCGCTATCGCAGGAAATTCACTGCTCGATGGGAGACCTTCCGAGACCATATCATAAAGATTCATGATACCGGATGATGTCGACCAAACATCTAATCTCCCGCTTCCAGTAATTGACAGTCTGTACTTGTATTGAATAGAGTCTATGTGACTGATATAAATCTGCAACATTCCACGTCCATTCGCGGTGTCGGCCCATGTTTGGACCTTAGCGAGGTAATTTCCAGCTAAGGAGAAAAGTGAGTCGGTCTCATTCACATACAATCGGTTTTGAATACTATCAAAGCTCGTCGTTCCTCTGTAAAGCACATTCGGGGTTACTTTATCCGCACCGATCGCAAATATTATCGACTCAAAGTCATTAACGTCTCCATACAATTCATAAAATATAATTCCATTGCCGATGCTTGCGCTTGCCGATGTTTCGAACCAAGTGAAGTTCGTGTCTGATCCAGCTTCATATCCAAGATGATAGGCATTTTCCTCCCCAGAATTTCCAGCGGCACAGACCATAGCGCGGCTAGAATTTTGAGAAATTAAATCGGCTATTTCTGAACTTGGCAAGTCTAGCCCGTCATGCGACCCATTGTATGCGCCAATTGAGGCGTTGATAACACATGGTCGGTCCAGCGAGTCAGCAATCGATAATATGAAATCGACCGCATCGGCGACCGTCGCTGTCCAGCTGAATGAATTAAAATTGGAACTAACAACGACTATTTCTGATTCCGGGGCACAGCCTGTGTATTGTTCAAAAGAGTTTCCATTTCCAACAGCTATTCCTGTGGTGTTCGTTCCATGACCATAGAATAATGCCTGATCGACATGCGGACAATTATTCTGATTGATATCGGCGCTGTCATAAACTTGACCATAGCCATACTGCGGTGTGCGTTGAGCGCTATAACCCATGGTTTGATCCCATAATTCAATAACCCGCGTATTTCCGTTCGCATCCAAAAAATCAGGGTGCTCAAGGTCAAGTCCAGCATCAATCACACCTACCAACACTCCCGATCCCTTGAGCTCCGAAATCAAACCCGCAGTACCGTTGTGTACTCGGTCAATTCGCGTGCTCGCTCTACTTTCATTTAATAGCGCCCTGCCCTGACCTAGCTCAAGGTGCACCGATATGACTTCATCGCGATCATTGAGAAGCAGGATTGATTCTTTTGGAAGAGATACAGAGGCATGAGTTCCATTGTATCGTTTAAAATGCCCTCCAAGCTCCGTCGTGAGAGATTCAAGCTGCCCGCGATCGCCTTTCAGGTATAGATGCAACATCTCGCCCGCTGGGATTTGATCTGCATAGTGCTTAAAAGACAACGGAACTTTTGAAACACCCGACCTCTGGGCCACCCCTTCTAAACTGCAGAGAGCGACTAACAAACACGATATGTATATCAGGCGTAACATGGTAAATCCTTTACTAAGACGAAATTCTTCAATTCAGGTTGAAACTCGAAATAAATATGCTCCAGTCCATTGGTAATTCCAATGTACATTGGATTCAAAACAGAGGCATAGGTAACAACTTGATGCAATACATCAGGCCCTAGCGGCACCTCTGTTGACTTGCATTCAACAATTAGCCAAGGTCGATTGTTCAAGCCCATCACTACAATGTCTGGCCGCTTATTCAAAGTTCCATACTTAATCTGTGACTCAATTAGCAAGAGCGACTCCGGCACCGCATACGCACGAACCAAGTGGCCGACGTAATGCTGACGAACCCACTCTTCAGGGGTAAGAAGAATAAATTTTTTACGAAATCGGTCGAAGATTTGAATCTGCTCGGATGCACTTCTAACTTTGGCCTCCATCGGGGGCAAATTGAGAGGTGGAAATTTTGAGCGATCTATCAATACCGATGATTAATTCAGTATGGCGAATTTAAAGCAGTATACAGACATAATACAGTCTTTGAAAAAAGATATATACAGCCCCATTTACTTGCTGCATGGGGAAGAGCCATATTATATTGACAAGATTAGCAAGTACATCGAAGAACATGCGCTTCAGGAACATGAGCGCGACTTCAACCTTAATGTTTTTTACGGTCGCGATCTCAACAAGGATCTCTTGCTTGAAACGCTTAGACGTTTCCCCATGATGTCGACTAGGCAGGTGGTCATAATTCGTGAAGCTCAAGACTATGGAGGTCGATGGGCTGATCTAGAATCATACTTCCTTAAACCAATGGAGTCGACCGTTTTGGTTATAGACATGAAGTATAAGTCTGCCGATGCAAAAACCAAGTGGTACAAAGCTATCCTCTCAAAGGGTGTGGTACTTGCTTCAAAAAAACATTACGATAATGAGTTGCCCGAGGTTATTACCGGGTTTGTGAAACAGATGAAATATCGAATCAATCCGAATGCGGCGCATATGATGGCGGAGTATCTCGGAAACGATTTGGAGAAAATTGAAATGGAATTGTCAAAGTTGACAATCACCGTGCCCTTGTCAAAGGAAATTTCCACAGATGATGTGCACCGACTTATCGGCATCAGCAAGGAATACAACGTTTTTGAATACATCAATGCGCTCAGCGCTCGCGACGCATTGAAAAGTTACAAGATTGCTCAGTTTTTGGGACGGAACGAAAAGAACAATCCTTTCCTGTTAATCATCAACAACCTGTTTGCACACTTCAGCAAGGTGATGATGTATCAAAGTTTAAAGTCGAAAGACCCAAATACGGTGGCCCGTGAATTGGGATTACGCAGCCCATATGCGGTTAAGGCTATTTCTGCAACGAGCACTAGATTCACCCAACGACAGGTTGCGCTCATCATTCATTTGCTTCGTGAATTTGACGGAAGGTTTAAGGGCGTGAACACCTCTTACAGTGAAACTTCAGAGGACATGCTGAAGGAGATTACTTATCGTATTCTCAACTAGCGCGCAATATCAAGCCAAACAATTTTCTTGGTTTCAAAAAATGGATCATCAAACCAATCATCCAGATACCAATAGCGGTAATTGCAACCAATTAGATCTAATTCTTGCTGATAATCGCCTCCTTTAATATAGATTAGACCGTTTGGAAGCTCCCCTTTGTTACCCTTCTTAATTTTCCCCTTCAACCATTCGTGCATCATCGGCAATGGTTTCACTGCTCGACTCACAACAAAGTCAAAAGAGCCTTTCACCTCTTCCATCCTCTTATTTACGGCGGTCACGTTTTCAAGATCCAAAGACTCGAGCATATGATTGACAGCCTTTATTTTCTTTCCAACTGAATCGATTAGGGTAAACTCCGTTTCTGGAAACAGAATTGCCAATGGCAACCCTGGCAGTCCGCCTCCGGTGCCTACATCAGCTACCTTCATTCCCTTTTGGAAGTCGGCCATTTTAGCCACGCTTAAAGAATGGAGAATATGTCGCGTCCAGATATGCTCCGCGTCTTTTCTGGAAATTAGGTTTATCTGATCGTTCGTATCGAGAAATACAGCGACCAATGTTTCAAGGCGTTCGTATTTGTCGAGGGTGAGATCAGGAAAGTGCGCCTTAATAATGTCTATCCCTTCCACTAAATGCGGTTTACGCTGTGTTTTAAAATTTCAAACATGAGTTCTCTTGCTCGAAAAAGCTGTGCCTTTACGGTACCTAACGGAAGCTCTAGGCGAACAGCTATCTCCTCATAGCTCAGTTCTTCGAAGTATCTCAATTCAACTAGCAAGCGATATTTTGGCTTGAGCTGCTCAACAATTCTGTGCATTTCATCAATGCGTTGTTCTTTCATTAAAGCTTCTTCGGGGTTAAGTCCTTTGGCTTTAATATCTAATGTACTATCATCCGCATCATCATCTGAATATCCCGTATCGATGGAGATCATTTGTGATTTTTTCTTTTTCCTTAAAAAGTCGATGCAATTGTTCGACGCAATTTTAAAGAGCCAAGTGCTAAAGGCATAGTCCGGGCGATATTGCCCAAGTCTTTTAAACGCTTTACCAAAAGCCTCGATCGTCAAATCTTCCGCATCGTCTTTGTTGGAAACCATCTTTACCATCATGAAATAGATGCTCTCCCGATACACTGCCATCAGCTCAGTATACGCCCTTTCGCTTCCTCCAAGCGCCTTTTCAACAAGGTCAAGGTCGCGCCGCGCGCTGTCGCTTATGTTTTTCTCGTCCATTCCGTAGGTTGGCCAAATTGGCTAGCGATCGAAAATAGTGGATTCAGTAGAGACAGGATTGGCTCGAGGAAAAAATATATCCATACACGTGATTTCAGTCCTACTATCGTTTCAAATCGCCAGAGCGCAATTGCTTTCAAGATATAAACGAAAAGTGCCGTTGTCAATATGGCGATAAAAGCGTCTGGTGACATATACAGCAGAGAAAATGGTAAACCCAAAACGATGATCAGGTCTGACAGATCGAGCAGACCAAGCAGCAGAAGATGTACCGATTTATATCGGGTACCGGTTTGAAGGTGGCGCTGTTTCTGACCAAACCAAGAAACCAACGAGTCTGGCGCCTTACTCATTGTAAGGGCCTCAGGCACGGCCATTGTCTTCGTACCATTTGGAATTGATTGAATAAAAAGATCATCGTCACCACTGGCTATCTCACTGTGACCAATAAACCCATCGACTTTCTCATACAAACTTTTGGTATATCCCATGGAACGACCAACCCCCATGTACGGCGCACTGATCATAGCGGCCAACATATACCTCATGGCTATTCGCTCTGACTCCAAACGGTATAATTTATTCACGAGACCACTTTCGGTCTCAAACAATCCTGATCCTAGAACCAATTCGACCCCATTTGAAAATGCAGCTCCGAAAGGCATCAACCAACCATCGTTTTGCGGTCGGCAATCAGCATCTGAAAACACCAGATTATTATGACTTGCCTTCTCAACACCAAATGCCAACGCCGCCTTCTTGCCATGATGATCAATAGGCAATACGCACACCACCAAGTTGGTATAGATTGACTCCATCTCCTGAAGGATTTTCTGTGACCTATCGTTGGTGTCATTCAAGACAACGACAACTTCGAATTCAGGATAATTCAGCTCCAAAAACAAGGGCAGATTTTTTAATAAGTTTTCTGCTTCATTTTTGGCCGCTATGATTATTGAAATGGCGTTTAAGGTGTTTGTACCCTCTCGGAAAAACCCATCATTTCGATAAGTTACAAGCCTCATAACCAGTAATATAAAATACGAGATCTGAATAAAAAATACAACCGAAAAAACACCTATCCACATGTGGCTTATGCGAATAAGAAATAGTAGGCGATAGCCGCCAACAGCGCGATGAGAATCAAAACATTACGATTCGATGTTGCGCTCTCTTTTCTATTCTGTTTTGACCTCCATTGATGGTTGAGTTGCGACCGGAAGCCCTCAGCCGAATGCCCTTCACTTTCGCTTTCCAACTCTCGTTTGATGGTCATTTTCCTCGCCTCCAAGTACTGCTTGGTTTCGTCAAAATGACGTGGGCGATATTGAAATCGCCTTGGCTGAGGTTGTTTAAATAAAAATCGAATCATCCTAACAAACGTACATGAAATAGATGGTTTTTAAAGACCAAAAAGGCTTCATTATCACGGATGCACCGGCTAGAATATTGCATTAACGAAGGGCTACACAAATGGCTTAAGCTTTGTAACAAGCGCATGATGATAAGTGCTAAGACATTATTAATCGCGTTAAGATAACCACGGTACCTTCAGTTTTTATGCGTTTCAACTCTTCCATATCGATAACACTGCTGATAATCTCGGCGGGAACCCTTGCCTTATCAGGGAACCCGAAGGTTATGGATGATGCGCGCGCCTTTCCATTCGCACCGATTTCTCTTGACGCGGCAGACTCTGTATTAGCTCGGCTAGATGACCATGAACGTATCGCGCAACTCTTCGTAATTCGTGGCGTAGATTCCACAGCTTACGGTTGCAGCGGATACATCGACGCCCCTGGCAAGAAGATAGGGCTACTTCGAAAAAACGATCGAAATGGCATTCCTTATTTCTATGGTCAAGACCTTATTCAGCATGGAGATAGCTTTTATAGCGAGTCGCAGTTGGCGGGCACAAATAACCTAGGCCTCGTCTCGAAATACGCTGAAACCATCGGAGAAAATCTTCATGAAACTGGGCACAACTTTGTGATTGGCCCTTCTTTGGAAGTATTGTACAACGATCAGAATCCACATACGATGGCGCATTCGTTTAGCGACGACCCCGAGGTTGTCCTTGAAAATGCCCGTGCCTTTGTCTCAGGAATGAAAAAAGCGGGGATCCAATCCGTTGTTGGAAGCTATCCAGGGATTGGAAACATGAACCGTGGATTCGATCAAGATTCACCGATTGTGTACTCTCGAATGAATCAACTCGAGCGCGTCGACATGGTCCCATTCAAGGGATTAATTAATGAAGGTATTCAAGGCATTTTAGTGGCCAACGCAGCCATCCCAGCTGTGGATTCTAACAGAGATGCAATGGCGTCCTCCTCGCATAGAATACATAAACTATTGCACGATAAACTTGGGTTTAATGGACTGGTTTGGTGCGATTTAACAACGAGTAAATCAGACCAAAGTTTTGTGAACGCAACGAACTATTTAGTAGCGGGAAACGATGTTGTTATTATTTCTGGTGACCTGAACACTCAAGTAAAACAAATTCAAAAATCGATTCGACTAGGCATTATTAGCCAAGAAGAAATAGACCGGAAATGCAAACGAGTAATTCAGGCTAAATTATGGATGCGGCAGTCTGAACCGAGAAAAACTACCAAGGAAAACAACCAAATCCAGATTGAGTTAAGGGAGCGTGAAATTGTTCAAGCCAGCCTGACACTTTTACGAAATGTCGATTTCACCGTGCCCATCCAAGCCTTAGACACCACAAAAATTGCGGTAGTTAAAATTGGGAACGAAGGTGATGTGCTCGACCCCTATCTCGTCAATAGGTATTCCCCTGCAGACGTATTCGACATCTCATTTTCTGAGCTGGAAAAAGGTTACGCCGCCTTTCAAAAGCGGGAATCTGATTATAACATAGTAATCATACTCGCCAATCCTGAGGCAGCAGTCAACCGCAAGCGCTTTGGAATGAGTGAACATTACCAAAGCGTAATCGAGCGTATTGGATACTCTCAGCGCACAATTTTAGTTTGGAATGGAAATCCCAAAGGACTATTGCAGGTAATTAGCGTACCATCCATTGCCGCCATTATCAGTGGTCATAAATCCGGCAGACTTACTGATGATTTTGCGCTTCAGGCGGTTTTTGGCGGGCGTCCAATAAGCGGTAGATTGAAGCGAAAGTTAGGCGTTGAATTTATGCGCGAAGCCGGCATCGAGACGAAAAAAACACGCTTAGCCTACGGTATACCAGAAGAGGTCGGCGTTCGATCTGAATTCCTGGTTGACATAGACAAAATAGCCTATAGCGCTATTACAGAAAAGGCTTGCCCTGGTTCGCAAGTATGGTTTGCGAAAGACGGAATGGTTGTGGTCGACAACACGTACGGATATCATACCTATCAGCGAAAGGATACCGTAAAACCAACCGATCTGTATGATCTCGCTTCAATCACCAAGATTGCAGGATCGGTTGCCGGAATGATGAAACTCAGCCAAGACTCCCTTTTTAACTTGGACCACAACCTTTGCGATTACCTTTCAGAGTGGGTAGACACAACGGCTTACATGAATATGGGCATGCGCGAAATATTTTCGCACCAAGCCGGACTGCCTGCTTTTATCCCATTTTATGCCAAAACTTTGAGAAAGGGCGTGCCGCGGTTTGATGTATACAGCCTGGCTCAAAATGACATCTATTCGCATCGAGTTGCACGTGAACTCTATATTCACAAAGACCAGCCCGACAAGATGTTCCGGCAAATTCTCCGACATCCAATCAAGAGTCAAAAAAAGTACAAGTACAGCGACGTTGGTTACTACTTTGCCTTGCGCATTATCGAAAAACAAAGTGGTATGAAGATGGAAGACTATTTGGACCAAGTTTATTATAAACCACTTGGGCTTTCAACAATGACCTATCGTCCGCTTAAAAAGTTCGACAAAAAGCAGATTGCGCCTACGGAATACGACAGGTATTTTAGAAATCAACTGGTCCACGGCGACGTGCATGACCCAGGCGCAGCAATGCTGGGCGGAGTTGGAGGACATGCCGGTCTTTTCTCGAATGCCAACGACCTAGGAGTGCTTATGCAGATGTACTTAAATGGCGGATCGTATGGCGGAAATGAATACTTCGACAGCTCAATCATCGCCGATTTTGTACAATGTCAGTTTTGCGATAACGATAACCGCAGGGGCGCGGGATTTGACAAACCACTTACGGACGGTAGTTCTGGTCCTTCATGTGGGTGCACTGACTTAAATGCTTTTGGACATCAAGGTTTCACGGGCACGGTTACCTGGGCAGACCCAAGGGATCAAGTTGTGTATGTGTTTCTATCAAATCGTGTATATCCCGACGCCAGTAATAAGAAGTTGGCACATATGAATATTCGAACCGACATCCAACAAGTGTTTCACGATGCGATTATAAAAAGCGCGAAAGCTGACTCGGCAGCAAACCAATTATGACGTTATCTTATCTAGGCTCCGAACAATTTAGTCGTTCATTTGCTATAGGATTGATGAAGAATATATGCGAATAGGAATTGTTTGTTACCCGACGTATGGTGGTAGTGGTGTTGTGGCAACTGAGTTAGGCCTTGAAATGGCCAAGGAGGGGCATGTCGTGCACTTTATTAGCTATTCTCAACCGGTCAGACTAGACCTCTACGCCGAGAACGTGCACTATCATGAGGTTGTAGTAACCGAATATCCATTGTTCGACTACGCGCCTTACGAGTTGATTCTCACATCTAAATTGGTGAGCGTAGTCAAGAATGAAAACCTAGACATTCTGCATGTTCACTACGCCATTCCGCATGCATCTGCCGCATACATGGCAAAGCAAATTCTAGCCTCGGAGGGAATCAATATCCCAATTGTTTGTACACTGCACGGAACGGACATTACGCTTTTAGGAAAGGACGCATCCTTTGAACCAGTGATCACCTTCGCCATAAATAATAGCGACGCTGTTACAGCCGTGTCTGAAAGTTTACGGAGAGACACCCTGAAGTATTTCAATGTTAAACGCGAAATCAAGGTGATCCCTAACTTCATTAATTTGAACAACTACTCGGATTTAAAACCGAATGGATTGCGTGCTCGATACGCTGTGAAGGGCGAGCGTTTAATTATGCACGTATCCAATTTCAGGAAAGTCAAGCGTGTAGAAGATGTTGTAAAAGTCTTTGGCAAAATTCACGATGCCATGCCTGCTCAATTACTGCTAATTGGAGATGGACCAGAACGATACAATGTGGAGACAATGTGCCGTGAATTAGGCAAGTGCGACCAAATTCATTTCATTGGTAAATCGAAAACAATTGAGCGTTTTTTGATTAATGCCGATCTCTTCATTCTACCATCTGAAACCGAAAGCTTTGGATTGGCCGCATTGGAAGCAATGGCTGCAGGCGTCCCAGTAATTTCAAGCAACACTGGAGGTTTACCTGAAGTAAATAAACATGGATATAGTGGATACTTAAGTGAGGTGGGCGACATTGATTCTATGGCCAAGGGTGCGATTGAAATTTTGTCATCGGACGAAACCCTAACGCGTTTCAAATCCAATGCAAAGCAACAAGCAAAAAAGTTCAGCCTTCCCGAGATTCTTCCACAATATGAGCGATTGTATGACCCGCTCCTTTTACCTTTGGTATGATCATTGGCTATCAAGCCATCAAATTCCACAATTATGAAAAAGCTAAGTTTAATTTTCGGCCTTGCAGTTGCCATGATGAGCTGCTCTACTTGTTATGAATGCTCAGAAGAGGTTATAATCTATAGTGGAAGCACGCCCACCGACACGTCTATTACCACAGAGGAACTATGCACAGCAGACGCTTCGGTGATTACTGAACGAGAGGCAGCAGGAGCTGATTGTAAATCAATCTAGTTCAGTAAAATTCCTTTCTCTGCTTGCGCTTCTTGATAATACAAGAAGTGAAGATATTTAAGAAGCCCGATGAGCATACCCTCTCGGGCTTTGCTATTTGGAAGTTGAATGAACCTAATCTTATCCCAATTACTCATTGCAATGCATGCTGCCACATCCATAGGCTTATATTGAATGATCTCCGCTAAAATTGGCCGCTTACCAAACTTTATTTCAATATAATCGGCGAATGACTCCAAGAGGGGAATCGAAGCGGGCTCCCTTCTCCCATCGATCAGGTTTGGGCCTATTTCGCCTCCGGGGTAAAGCTTGTTTTTCATCTTATCGCGCATGGAGATTAGAGAATGAACAGAGACGCACTCTACGATCACATCGCGCGTTCCTTTCGGTGTTCTGTCCGTTACGCGCACCAGCTTGCATTTGGAGGCATAGCGCACATTGTGCTCTTTGTACGGCATGGCAAAGTGTAGGTTTTCCTCCTCCATTTCATCAAATAATTGCCGATACTTCGGCTCAAATACGCAAAGCGGCATTTGCTCTCCAGGCAACATAAATGTGCGAAGCGGGAACATTGGTATTTTGACTGATTCAATCGGCATCACTATCTAACAGATTCAATGATAGAATAGTTCAGTCAGAATTGCAACCATATTTCCTGCTGAGGTAAATAACCTCCGCGGATGGAGTTTGTGAGAATCACGCACATCTTATCTTCCTTAGACGACATCCAGAAATAGGTCCGAAATCCACGCCACCAGCCATTGTGGTAGATCAGGGTATCGTTTGCCTCTGGTAATGGCTTGATACGCCATCCATATCCATAGAATGCAGATGCTCCTGTCTTGGCTTTTGGACTAGTCGCCTCAGCCCACAGCGAATCCGAAATGGGGTTTTGGCTTTTTATCGTTTTATAGAAGGCATACAAATCAGCGATTGTACTGTACATACCCTTGTCCCCTACCACTCCGTCTAAATACGATGGAAGTTTGACATCTCCACTTGGATAATGGCCTTTCACGTCGTAAGCGTTTGCATCTTTTGAAAATGGATCAATAATCTCGGAATTTGCCATTTCCAGTGCAGGGAAAATAGTCCATTCCATGTAGTCCTTGAATGATGTATATGTGACGGCTTCGATGATGTTAGCCAACAAAGTATAATTGGTGTTGCAATAGTCAAAACCTCTGCCCGGCTCAAAATAAAGCGGAATTTCATCACACTCCATCATAGTTAGTAAGTCCGAATTCGCCATAGGATCTTCGGGCATACCCCAAAGGTTATCGGTTACATAGGCATAGTATCCTATGCCACTAGTGTGGTTGAGTAATTGCCCTATGGTTACATCTGAATATGGAGTACACACGAGATGATCAGACACCTTATCATCTATGCGCAAGCGACCTTCATCGATCAGTTTTAGAATCGAAAAAGCCGTAAAGGGTTTTGATAGCGAGGCAAGCTGAAATTGATCATCGAGACGAAGCGAGTCCTTCGTTTTAAAGTTGCGAAATCCATGAACGAGTGAATGCGTGACCCCATTCTTCGCGAAAAGCGCTACACCATTGAATTTCCGAGCTTCGAAAAGGTCTCCAAAAAACGAATCGAGGGTAGTGGCATCATGCGGGTTAAACTGAAGTTCTAGCTCGGGCGCTGGATCGTAATCAACAACGGCAGGGCTTGGAACATTGCTTTCCGTGCATCCTACAGCTAGTATCGCAATAAAAATTCCGACTTTAAGGAGCCTCACCACAGGTGCAAGTATGGTCGTATTTACCGTATTCAGATTCGCACTTATCTGCATAAGCGCTTAGGTCCTTTTTGGTACCACACATTTCGGGATATTGATATCGGGTGACCTTGTCCCGGTCTTTGACCACGCAGATATGGCATTTCTTACAGCCTGAATTTGCTACAAAAAGCAAAAGACTAAAACCCAGAACCATATGCCTCAATGTCTTACTCATTCTATTACTATGTCTTGTCCACAATCGCAGTACAGATCAATAGAGCCAGCGTCAGTTGCTTCCATTTCAGCAACCACACGGTCTTCACAAAGTCCTTCGTACGCCTTGATGTCTTTGTTTGAACCGCATATTTCACTGTAAGCAGTGAATAGAGTTTCGTCTGATGTTTGTTTATCGTAGATAGCGCATTGGTGGCATTTTTTACAAGAACCAAAGCCCATCAAGACACAGACGACAGCGACTATTTGAACGTATTTTGACATATAATTAATGGAACAAACGTAATCATTCACCTTTTGGTTTCTCATTTTGAAAGAATAGTTGAAAGCAGATCCATGTTCACTTCTTTTCCTGTCCAATTTGATACCACTTGGCCATCTTTTAGAAGGATTGCCGTTGGGAAGGTTCCGTCAACCGCGATCATCAACGCTCGGCTGGAAGTTGGCTGGAACGGGAAGTTTGCAACTTTCGTTTCCATAAGAAATTCCGCCACTTTTTCTTCGTTTCCAAAAATCATCAGGCGCAGTTTTTCATCCGCGATTTCTTTATCTGTAGTTGAAAGCAATGTTGCCAGCTGCTTGCAGTGAACACAGTTTGCATACATAACCACAATTAGCTTTTCGCCTTGATCCAAGTCCCATTCGTGGTCCTCGCTTAGGTTTGTTACCAACTCATTGTCAATTGTTGGCTCTTTATCTAGATTGCCTGATGGAATCGGTGAAGCGAGAAATAAAATTGGCACAACAAGCAATCCCAAAACCAGCCCGATCCAACTAAATCGCCACTTCCAGTCAAGCTTCAATTTCCACAGCAGCATTTGCCCCCAGATTAAAATGATGATATTCTTTACAATACTTGTTGGCGCATCCATCGGTATCAGCTCACCAAAACAACCGCAATTATCGTCGCCAGACCCTTGAACAATGAGCAGCGTTAAATAGACCGTAAACCCAGCGGTCATCGCCTGAGCAGCCATTACCATTGCGCGCGTCCAAAATCCAAAAGCGATACTTGTTCCTAACACTAACTCAAAGAGAATCAGACTCCTGGCCATAAGAGGAGCAAGCGACCAAGAAATCCCCACTTGCTTAATAAGTACCATCTCAAATGCCTCGATCGGTGCCAATTTCAGACATGCCGAAACGATAAATACAAGGCCAAAAAGTATTCGAAGAATAAGGTAGCTCAGTTTCACTTTAAATCTTGTTTCCTTTATATTTTCCTTCAAATGTGCACCGGCTTAAGCGCTCATCTAAATATTTCGTTTCAATTCGCTTTTGACAAACTTCTTCCGCCTCTTTCTTCGTTGCCTTCTCAATAATCATAATCGTCTCCTGCCCCGTAACCATCATACATCGACAAGACCACGTTTTCTCACACGACATCAGGCCCATGAGCAACATGAGACCAAAAGCGAAACGATATTTCAAAATGATTTTCGGCATATTTGACAACGTAAACAAAGGTAAATCTATAATGATAGACATGACCTTATAAAGACGCAATAACACTTTGTTATGACGATGAATTATTCGAATAAAGGCCTAGACTACGATGCAAAAATACTCTTAGCCTGGGGCGAGTCAATTAATGGAAACGCCAAAATCATCCAATGGTTGATGAAGAATGGATTCCCTGAATTGGGTCTATTCCATTATGCTTTACGCAATGAGACTAGATCAAGAGATTGGCTCTTAGAGAACGGGCATCCCCATCTCATGGCGTTAATCAGCGGAATTGAAGGTGACAAAAAAGCACTCACATGGTTAAATACAAACGGATTTCATCTGCTGCATCAAATGGCATTGATTGGTGACGGCGACAAAGATGCTTATGCAGAGTTACAGGGTGAGCAGACAAAAGTGTTCGCGATGCTTGCGAAAAAAATGGAGTTCATCAAAGACGAAATTGAGCGAGACAACAACGACTTTCATAAAATCAGTTCGACCTAATCCTTGACGGGTTTTCCGTTTAAGAATTCGCCCTTCCAAACCGTGCCATCGGTGTGTTTTATTTTCCCTTTTCCGCTGCGCTTTCCGTGTTCAAAATGGCCGCGATAAAGCTGTCCATTAGGCCATTCCATTTGTCCTTTTCCATGCGGATCATCCTCTTTCCAGCGGCCATAGTATTTGCGACCATCAGGCCAGACCATATCGCCTTTTCCGTGTCGCATTCCATTTTGCCATCGACCCTCGTAGTAGCTACTGTCCGACCAGACCATGGTCCCCTTTCCACTAAACTCGCCCTCATAGATCTCGCCATAATACTTGGAGCCGTTGTCCCAAAATATCGTTTGAAATCCGTCTCCTAACATTCGCATATCCTCTGGATTCGAAATCTGTGCGAACAATGAAACGGTATAAACCGTCGTCAGGGCTAGTATGAGTAGTAATTGCTTCAATTCTTCTATCGTTTATTTAATGATCCAGCCCCTGAAATATCAGACTTAATATTCGGGTCGCCTTTATAATCTACCTGACCTGCTCCTGATATTTCAACTTCTAATACTTCCGAGACACTAATTTCCACCTCGCTTGCTCCCGAAATGTCGATATAGGCTTCTTTGACTTGTAGGTCAAACGCACTAATTTCTGCGGCACCGCTCAGGTCAAACTCAACCTTATCGGCGAGACCTCTCACTTCTAATTCTGCCGCTCCGCTCAGGTCGATGCTGAAAAAATCTACATCCAATGCCAATTCTGCCTCGGCACCGCCACTAATATCTAGCTCCAAACGATCGCCTGTAACGGCACCGGAACTTGCCAATTCACATGCTCCCGAAATCGAAACCTCATCTATGTCCCGGTAATAGACGGTTAGCAATAAGGCTTCGGCATCCAATATTTTATTATTTGCGGTAATATGAAGCGTACCTCCTTCAACCTTCGTATCGATATGCTCATGAATATTTTCATCAGTTTCAATGACTACTTTCGGTTCACCAGGCATCAATACAATTTCAAATACTCCAGAGACATCAAGTGTATTGTACGAATCTATCGCTCGCTCCTCCGTCGTTACATTTCCATCGCCAGTTATCGTTTCTCCGCAAGATGAAAGGAGAACAAGCGCGATTAAAAGCGAAAAAATATTTTTCATAGCTCAAATTTAGATGGGGTCAAAAGTGTAAAATGTTTCACATTTGAAGCTCAACAAACTTCGCATGAAACTATTACTACTCAGCAACTCTACGAACCCGGGGCAACCATACCTACATTGGCCACTGGATTACATCGATCGCTTTTTAGGTTCGATTCGGAATGCGGTCTTCATCCCATACGCTGCAGTTAGTTTCAGTTACGACGACTACGAAACGATGGTAAACAAGGCTCTTGTAGAGCGGGGCATAACAGTAACGTCCATCCACCATTCTAATAATCCCGCTCTAACAATTAAGAATGCAGAGGCTATTCTTGTCGGAGGTGGAAATACATTTCACCTTATGCACATGATGGAAGAACTAGATATTAAGGAGGCGATTCGATCAAAAGTAAAGGCGGGCGCACCTTATATTGGTTGGAGTGCTGGTTCAAATGCTACATGCCCTACCATTCGAACAACGAACGACATGCCAATTATAGAGCCCAAAAGTTTCGAGGCATTGAACTTGGTACCCTTCCAAATAAACCCTCACTACACAGAGAACACCATTCCAGGACATGGTGGTGAGTCTCGATTGCAACGGTTGACAGAGTATAGCGCCATCAATGACATTCCGGTGGTTTGTTTACCTGAAGCCTGTGCAATCAGGATTGACGACAACGGCACGCGACTGCTTTCTGCCGAACCCGTAAAGATCATTTACAAGGGCGGCGTGGTGAAGTCTCTGCACAATGGGATCGTAGACCTCTAGTCTATTTCTTTCCCTTTTGTTTGGCCGCTTTAATGCTGTCAATTTTAGACTGTTCCGGACCAGCATGGGATGGCATTTCCTTTTGCCCCTCGTCCACAGTTGCGGCTTGTGGGGTTGCTTTCCCGGCTTCCTTCACTTCCGGCGCATTCGATCGTAATACTTTCGGCTCCTCTTGAATCTGCGGCTCGACCTCAAGATTATTGGGCACCTCGGATTTCGCCGATTGACCCGCAGGAGGGTTCTCAACCTTGGTATTCTTAGACTCTGTCTTTTTATCAGAGCATCCTATTAAACAAATCGCCAGACTAAGGCTGAACAATAATCTTCTCATTGATCAATATTTTTTGGTCGGTGGTAACTTTCAATATGTATTGGCCCGCTGAAAGGGCGAATTTGTCAAATCCGAGTTGATGCCTACCAGCTTTGACATAATCGACAAACAAGGATTTCACTTCACGGCCTTGCATGTCATAGATACGCGCTTCAACCATATCTCCTTGTGGCATCTCAATATCCACATACATCATTTCGGAGCTTCGTATTGGATTCGGATACGTTCGATTCTTAAGTACTTGCGCTTCTTCAATGCTCAGTGGAACAAGCTCTCCATTAAATAGTTGGTACGTGTCTCCATCAATTACATATGCCTCCACAACTCCACCAATCAGAATCGTATCGGTATCTGTTGGCAAAGTCTCTACTACTTGGATCATACTATCAACACGAAGTGAATCGAAGCAATCGTCATTCCAAGCCACCAACTTTACATCAAACCAACCAGTATCCGTATAAGCTACAAGTGGGTTTTGTAGTGTTGATACATTCGGCACACCACCTTCAAACGTCCATTCCCAAGACACAGGGTTGTTCGTAGAATTGTCATAGAAATTTACAAAGTATGGCGTAGACCCAAGGGAATCGTTTGAGTAGAAATCGATCGTTGGGCCAACCGCTGGAGTGTAATCACCTTTGATTTCGGCAATGCGCGTTCGATATCGATTTCCGAAAATCGTGTAGCATCCAGCCATCCATACCTCGGGATCAACTGCATTGTGCTTTCGTTGCATGCACGAGTAATCACCCCAACGTTCAGGGCTTCCAATGAAACTAATAGGCGCTTGTCCTGCGATGATTTGGGCAGAGCTTGACCAGTTCATATCGTTGTCGCAGTTCACAACACGCATTTCTGGATAGATGGTGCTTCCTGTGCGCAAGGCACCAACCATGACACTTTGATCACATTCGTTTAATCCAAAAGAAGCCAAACTAGGATATGCGTAATCAATCCCTGTTTCACCAAATGATTCAGTCTCAGAATCGTTCGGATTATCAACTGGAATTCGATGGTATACAATCCCGCTATAGCCTGAGTTTAGATATTCACCCGCATGCACAGCATGAATAATTCCGTTTAAATAAAAGGCACTTTGAACACGGCAATCTCCAACATCAACGAGGCTAGATGAACCAGCCTGATTTCCGTCGGCAGCAACACTGTATGATGCAATAATATCGTCTACAGTGAGCGTTGCACTGCCACTTAAATTATCCGTAATCTCATAAAAATAGAATCTCGTTGAACCTCCAGATCTAGAGCTCACGAAATACATATTTGGCCCATAAGCACCTTGCTGTCCATACGATGCAGGAACAACCGTAAATGCTCGTCCGCCGTTCGCGTCAAAAATTCCATCCCAAAGTGAGTAGGTCAAGCTCGAAGCGTTGTTGTAGCCATCAAACTTATCGATCTGGTATATGACCGTTTCGTTGAATCCGCCGCTGCTGTAAAATAGATTTGTAGAAATGAAAAGCTCATCGTTTGATATTCCAATGCTTGGATAATCCGTCCAGCTATAATCGTTTAATGGATTTCCTGGTAACTCATAAATCTCCCAACCATCATTTTCCGGGTCGTTCGATTTTGAGAAACAAACAAAAATCTTCGAGTTTGTGTAATGGTTTCCATGAAGCAACACATAGATGAAGCGATCTTCCTTGCTATCATAAATAACCTTCGGGTCGAATAGATAGGAGCTTGATGCCAGTCCGCTAAAAAATGACGAATGGGTCGATACACCTGTGCTTGTTCCTGTTTCATTGAAGTATGAAATATCCTCGTTATCCACAGCTACAATGCGCCCACCATTTGAAATGGCCATGGCATTATCTGGTGGTGTATAGTTCGTCATAGTGGTCCCGTTGATACCTGTTCCGATGATAGGTGTCACAGCACGTCCTCCGGCCATATCATTTCCTATCCCGATTTCAGCGAGTGCCTTGGTCTCAAGTTTGGCTTCTTTAAAACGCGTTACGGAATCATCCTTTGTGTGATAAATGGCAACTTTTCGCATCACTGTTTTCCACTCATCTGTTTGCGGTGCACCAGCCACAGTTGAAACGTGTGGAGCGCTTTGAATGGCACTTCGGTGACCCGTTTCATGTTTTTGAATTTCAACTAAATCTTGTGCTGTAGTGCCGCAAATTGTGATCAACAATGTGCCAATGGCTAAAACTGTTTGTTTCATATCTGTTCCTTTAGGGCGTAGGTTGTTTCTAGACGTTGCAAATATGCTTCTTTTGCATCCGTATCTAATAGTACTTGACGCATGAAAAATCAAATAGTGGGCACCATAATGTGCTTTTCCCTCATCTTTTCGACCATTCACCCACTTTCGGCTACGGAAGGAATGTGGATACCCTCGATGATCAAAAAAATGGTCGCTGGCGACATGAACGCCATGGGCATGAAAATCAGCGCGGACGATCTATATAGTATAAACCAAAGCTGTATTAAGGACGCGGTTGTCCATTTCAACGGGGGCTGCACCTCTGTGCTGGTGAGCGACAAGGGATTGTTGCTAACGAATCACCACTGTGGATATAGCCGCATTCAGGCGCACAGCTCCCTCGAAAACAATTACTTGAAGGACGGCTTTTGGGCAAGCGGATTGGATAAAGAGCTTTCAAACCCAGGAATGAATGCTTCCATTATAAAAGAAATTCGGGATGTTACTGATGCCATTCTGGGTGAGTTACCTGAAAATGCCACGGAGGCCGAGCGTGCGGCATTAGTCAAAATTAAATCGGCTGAGCTGGTTGAATCTGCCATCGATGGCACACACTATCAAGCTTATATACGCCCATTCTATTTCGGCAATCAGTACTTAATATTTATTACCGAGGTTTTTGAAGATGTTCGACTTGTGGGTGCTCCGCCTTCAAGCATTGGAAAGTATGGATACGATACCGACAACTGGGTATGGCCGCGTCACACAGGTGATTTCAGTGTGTTCAGGATCTATGCGAACAAAGACAACAAACCGGCCGAGTATAGTGAAGAGAATGTTCCTTTCAAGCCAGCCTATCACCTTCCAGTAAGTTTGGAAGGTGTGGATGAAAACGACTTTACCATTGTATATGGATTTCCGGGCCGAACAGACAATTATATCACTAGCAATGAGGTGAACGATGTGTTGACAAAGACTAACCCAATGCGTCTGCAAATGAGGGAAGCATCGTTAGGTGTGATTGATGCCGCCATGCGAAAGGATGAGCTGACTAAGATTCAGTATGCGGCGAAGCAGAGTCGAATTAGCAATGCTTACAAAAAGTGGATTGGCCAATCGAAAGGCCTCATTCGACATGAAGCAGTGTCAAAGAAGGATTCCATTGAGCGCGTATTTCAAGAACGCGTTAATGCGAAGCCAGAATGGAGCGATGCGTATGGAGGCGTTTTACTTGATATATCAGCGCTTGACACCAAAACTCAACACCACAGTATGAGTAGAAACTTCTTCATTGAGTTCTTTTATATGGGACCTGAAGTTCTAAGGTTCGCAGGCGGGTTCTCCGAGCTTGTAGAGCTGAGTAAAAACAAAGAGGTGGCGGACGAAGAAATCGACAAATGGGTGGCCAACAAACTCTCCAAGATGGGTTACTTCAAAAATTATGACGCTCAAGTAGATGAAGACATCATGAAGGCACAGATCAACTACTTTATTGAAGGACAACCTCTAGCCATTTTCACCAAAGACATGCGCAAGAAAAACGAAGACTTGGCTGGATTTACGGATCGCCTTTACGCCGAATCGATGTTTGTTAGTGAGGTGAGCATTCGGAGTTTTCTGGAAGGATATTCCCGAAACAAGTACAAGAAAATTGAGAAGGATATGGGCTATATGTTTAGCAAAAACATCAGTAGCCACTACATGGATGTAACGCGCCCAGCCTTGATGGAGTTTGCTCCTACTCAAGACAGCCTGATGCGGGTTTGGATGGCGGCACAAATGGAAGTGATTCCTGAGAAAACGTATTACCCTGACGCAAATGGAACGCTTCGAATTACCTTCGGCAAGGTGGAAGGATATCCTCCATTTGATGCAGCAGAATATGCACATTTCACCACACTAGAAGGAGTCATGGAAAAAGAGGACCCGACCAACCCTGAATACAACCTGCCGCCAAAAATGCGTGAATTATATAATGCCAAGGACTATGGGCAATATGCGCATGAAACGGGTGAGATGCGAGTCTGCTTTATTGCTAGCAACCATACGTCAGGCGGAAACAGCGGCAGTCCAGTGATCAACGCGAAGGGTGAACTTATTGGACTCAACTTTGACCGAACTTGGGAGAGCACCATGAGCGACATCATGTTCAACTCATCCATTTGCAGAAACATCAGTATCGACATCCGATATGTGCTCTTCATCATGGACAAATTTGCCGGTGCAGATCACCTTGTCAAGGAAATGGACTTAGTGAGCGCGGCTAAATAAACTGCTGTGATAGAATGGTATTCTATCCAAAGAAAACATAGCCAATGGCGATTGCCGCTAAAATGCCAAATAGGTCTGCGAACAATCCAGCGCCTAAGGCATAGCGTGTTTTCCGAATGCTGACCGATCCAAAATAGACCGCGAGTGTATAGAAGGTTGTTTCGGTTGAACCTTGGAAGACACTCGCCAAACGGCCTGTGAATGAGTCTGCACCGTAGGTATTCATGGCCTCTACCATCATTCCTCTGGCTCCGCTTCCACTCAATGGTTTCATAAATGCCGTTGGTAAAGCATCAACCAATTCTTTTGGCAAATGCAACACCGTTGCGAGAAATTCCAATATGTAATCCATGGCGCCACTGGTTCGGAAAAGACCAATTGCCACCAAGATTGCTACTAGGTAAGGAATGATTTTAATGCTTACTCCAAAACCTTCCTTTGCGCCTTCGATAAAGGATTCATAGACATTGATTTTCTTTCGAACCGCCATCAATATAAAAGTGACAATGATGGTCAGTATTATACCGTTTCCAAATACACTAGAAACGTCCGCGAGTTGATCCTTTGGTAAACTGCCAAACCAATAAATGAGCAATCCTATTAGCGCGGTAATTCCTCCGATCCAGCCCACTAATACGGGTTGAAACAAGTTAATGCGTTGCCGTATGCACACAAACAACAATCCGGCTAGGGTGGCGAAATAGGTGGCCAGTAATATTGGCAAGAAAACATCGGAAGGATTGGCCGCACCGTTCGCACCTCGCAATGCCATCACACTGATTGGAACAATTGTAAGTCCCGAAGTATTGAGGACGATGAACATGATCATCGCATTCGAGGCTGATTCTTTGTCTTGGTTTACTTCCTGCAATCCTTGCATGGCTTTTAAACCTAACGGTGTAGCTGCATTGTCAAGGCCAAGCATATTTGCGCTGAAATTCATCATCATTGACCCAAAAGCAGGATGATCTTTAGGAACCCCAGGAAAGAGCCGACTAAAAAATGGAGAGACAAGGCGTGTAAGAACGCGCACTGCGCCTCCATCCTCCCCCACTTTCATAATGCCTTGCCAGAGGGTAATAACCCCGATTAAATAAATGGAAATGTTGACGCTTGTTTCAGCAGAGCTGAACGTACTCTGGACCATGTTCCCGAAAATGGCCACATCACCATCCACTAAAAACTTGAAGATGGCCACAACAAATGCAATGACGAAGAAGGAAACCCAGATGTAATTGAAGGCCATGAAGCAAATGTGATGCAATTGCGACAAGGGATACTACATCGCAATAAAAAGTATGAAGAGTGACACGTTAAAAGGTTGGGCGCTCTATCCGCGCGTAAACACCCACTCGCTGTCTGTGCTCAAAGGTTCGCTGTATTGATATTCGTTGAAGCCAATAATGTCTTCCACGTTCGTTAATCGATTTCGCACCATGAATCCGGTCATCATGCCTCGGGCCAATTTCGCCCAGGTCATAACCACTTTGTACTCGCCATTTTTTAGGTCCTTAAAAACCGGAGTAATCACGCGACCATTGATTTTTTTCAGATCAACGACCTTGCTATATTCAGTAGAAGCCAAGTTTAGCAAGGTATCCGTTCCAGCAGCTTCCATTGCTTCGTTTATTCGATTGGTAACTCGATCTCCCCAGAACTGATAGATGTTCTTTTTTCGTCCGACGGGTAGTGATGTTCCCATTTCTAACCTATAAGGTTGAATTTGATCTAGTGGGCGAAGCAAGCCGTGCAGTCCGCTCAATAATCGAACATGCTGATTTGCGAATACAAGATCTTCTTCGGTAAATGATTTGTTATCCATTCCCCGGAACACATCTCCGGCAAACGTCATAAGAGCGGGCCGGCTATTTTCCTTATTAAACTCCGTGCTCCAGTTTTGATAGCGATCTACATTTAACGTTGCTAAATCCTTGCTCAAGTTCATTAAAGATGCTAGCTTTTTACCACTAACGGTGCGGAGCTTCTTGATCAGCTTCTCAGACATTTCAATATCCTCTGGAACGGTGACTGGAAGATGGTCGAAACGAGTTTCAAAATCGAGTGTTTTTGCAGGTGAAAGGATCGTAATCATATAGAGCGAATTAGGACAAAACTAACTTACATTCGGGGTATAGAATCATTCAAGATGAAAATCCCTTCCATACTTTTTGCCCTCACACTCTCCTTTATTTTTTCTGGTTGCAGCACAATTCCTGATGACATCGTTGCCGTCGAAGAATTTGACATTACCAAATACGCAGGAACTTGGTACGAAATTGCTCGAATGGACAGTCGATTTGAGAAAGGACTTGTAGATGTGACCGCAACGTATACAATGCTCGATGATGGGAAAATTGAGGTGTTGAATCGCGGATTAGATACGCTCAAAAATGAATGGAGCGACATTGTTGGAAAAGCTCGCCTTGCAAACGATGAGGGCAGCGCCATGTTAGAAGTCAGTTTCTTCGGGCCATTCTACGCCGGATATAACGTGGTCGAAATAGCGGACAATTACTCATATGCTCTAGTGTGTGGAGCTTCCAAAGACTATTTATGGATTTTGGCGCGCGATGCAAAATTGGCTCCTTCTATTAAGGAGGCATTAATATCCAGGGCAAAGGAATTGGGGTTTGAAACCGATCAATTGGTTATGGTTCCACATGCGGCCAATGCAGAATAAGGGTCGAATCGAATTATCCTAATCCAACAGGCTTAGATCACCCAAACCTTCGCGAACAATCTCAGTACCGCCATCTGCACAATTGACGATGGTGGATGGAATTTGATTTCCATATCCGCCGTCAATCACGCAATCGACAATAAATTCAAACTTCTCGTGAATGAGTTCTGGATCCGTGCTGTATTCAATGATGTCATCCTCATCTCGAATGGATGTCGTCACAATTGGGTTACCCAATAGGCGCACCAATTCCCTCGGAATATTGTGATCCGGAATCCGCAGGCCAATTGTTTTCTTTTTGGCCATGAATATTTTTGGCATCTTGCTACTGGCAGTTAAGATAAATGTGAACGGCCCGGGAAGGCAGCGTTTCATAATCTTAAAGGTGCGATTGTCGCCAAGTTTTGCGTAGTCCGTGATATGGCTTAGATCGTAACAAATGATACTCAGGTTTGCCTTTTCAGGTTTTAACCCCTTGATTTTCGCCACGCGCTCGACTGCCTTTTTGTTGGTTATGTCGCATCCGATTCCGTAAACCGTATCGGTCGGATAAATAATAACCCCTCCACCTCGCAGTATTTCGACCACCGATTTCAGCGCTTCGGGCTGCGGGTTATCTGGATGTATGCGTACCAACATGAATATGAAGTTACCACTAATTCCAATTGAACATGCCGCTTGGTTAATCGAACAGAGGATTTTATATTCGAAGCATCGCCCTTGGCGGTCAAACAAACGTCTAGACCATATGAATCGATCATTGAATACGTTAAAATCCATCCTAGCGATGGCCATCATTTCTCTAAGCTTTACTGCCTGTGACAATGAGGGTTGTACAGATCCTATAGCAGAGAACTACAATGAAAACGCCAAGAAAGACAATGGCACCTGCGATTACATTTATGGTTGCACCAACAACAAGTCCATCAACTTCGACACACTGGCTACCTTGGACGATGCGTCTTGCATGACGTTTGAGACATGGGAGGATTGGATTTTAGAAATCACGAAGACGGGCCTTGACACCAATCTTGGTTTCGCTCACCGCGGAGACGACAGCACAAGTACACGCGATGTTTACTTTTTAGATGGAAAAGATCCGGATGGAAATAGTTACCCAGAAGGCACGATGATTTTGAAGCATACACATAACATTCTCGGAACGAGCCAAGAATATGTGGGCATGGTAAAACAAGAAAAAGGATTCAACACCGCCAGCGGCAATTGGGAGTGGTTTGTTTTGAACGAGGACGGCGAAATGAAAACCGACAGCGTTGGGAAATCTTTGAGAGGTGGCAACCTCTATGACGGAATGTGCATCGGTTGTCATCAATCTGCAACCACCGACTTCGTTTTCTCAAAATAAAAACGGCCACACTAGAATAAAATAAACTAACTTGCGTTCAAGAGCGAAATAATACATCAGAAATATGAAAGTCTTTCAGTCGATAATACCAGCACTCCTAGTTGTCACCCTTCTTGGAAGTTGTGAAAAGGGCATCTTAAACAAAAAGGATAAGGATATGCTTGCGGAAGCCTCAAGTTATCCAGGTATGGTTCACCTCAAAACATGCGACTACGATCGTGTGGAGGCAGAGACCTTAATTAATTCCGGTGAGTGTTCCGAGTATTATGAAGGTGCCATTGAGTATTATGAAAAAGGAGACTTAAGCGCACGCGTTGCCTTCGGCGATTCAAAGGAAAAGGAAATTGACGTCGAAAATGAGTGCGGCAACTATGGAGAGAAGGATGATTGGAATTCGGACGATAAAAAAGGCTGTGGAGACATGGACTGGGGAGACAAAGAATGGGAAGACAAGAAAGATGAGGAAAGCGGAAGTTGTAAAGACTGGAAAGGCGAGCGAAAGCTAAACTTTAGGAAAGAACACGATAAGGATTCAGATTACGACAAAGTTGTGGTTGAGCCCTTGGTGAAATCAGAAGATTGTGACTACATCGTGGCTGGAACGGTTTGTTTCTATGAAGATGGCCAATGGGTTGCAACAATTGATTTTGGAAATGGCACCTGCGACGATATAGCCACCAAGACAACTAAAGATGGCGAGAAGACATTCAGTTTGAAGGATAAGAAGAAATTTAAAAAATAGATCCATTTAAGGATTCGGAAAGCCTCGACCTTGGTCGGGGCTTTTTTTTTGTCGAATGCCCACGGGCAGTTACATTTGAGCACATGGCGAGAAGCAAAGAAATAGCGGAGGCATTTGGCGTGTCACTGGATCAGGATGATTTTGAACGTTGCAAGACATTGCTCGATGCGAATTGCATCTACGTAATTGGCGACGAAACACTTAATGGACCCACTGATATTGCCGGATCATATGAAGCAAACATGATCGCGGGTCGAAAGAAGCTAGACAAACTTGAATGGGGACAGAGCCAGATTGAAGCACTGAACGACGACACCTTTTTCGTGCACTTCACGGACTACCTCACACACAAGGGTGAGGCCTATATGCATCGTTGCAAACAACGTCTAACTATTGAGGACAACAAAGTGACACGCATCGAACATATTCACGATGAAACCGAACAGCAAGCCTTGAACGGATATTATAAGGGAGTAGGATTGCTGTGATGGTCGACAGCCACCAAAGAAGATGAAAAAAACCATCGATTTGATGACAGCATATAAAGCTTCAAAGGACAACCTAGTCAAGATCGTTACTGCGCTTCTTACGGTCTTTGGATTGTATTTAGTCTATGACGATAAGTATATCATCAGCGCACTCATCTTTATGGTTTTGTTGATTTCATTTCTATTTGCCCCTCGCAAATACATCCTGCACGGTTCCGAGCTCATAATCGAACGGCCGATGGGGAATAAGTGCATTCCTTTTGAGTCGATAAAGGCAATAGAAATACCTGATAGATCAATAACGCGGAGGACAATCAGAACATTTGGAGTAGGCGGTGTCTTTGGATATTTCGGGAGATTTCACAATTCTAAGCTGGGCCCCTTGACCCTCTATGCAACCCAGCGCAAAAACCATGTTCTATTATCACTTAAGTCTGGAAGTAAAATCATTATTACACCTGATGATCTTCAATTGGCTGATGCAGTTCGAGAAAGAATAATCTCCACAGAATAGTCGTCTCCTGGTTTCAAAACCTTCGCCCACAAAACAGATGCGACCGTTACCTCATTCTCGAATGTAGTGTCCGCTTTCATTCCTCATTTTAGATGAATTAAAAGCACTTTACCTCTACTACTATCAATCTTACTTGCCCCAATGGCCGTTCAGTCCCAATCTGGTTACGACTACTTTGATGGCAACAACGTTAAAGCCCTAATCTCGCCTGTGGGCACTCATTTTTGGGATTATGCAGAACGTAAATTCTTCATTCCGAAAGACTCTACAACCGGCACAGCGTTCGCGTTTACAACCTGGATTGGCGGAAAGAAAAACGACACACTTCATGTCGCCGCAGAGCGGTTTCGACAAAGTGGCGCTGACTATCTTCCTGGACCTATCGGAGACATTTCCACATACGAACCATCAGAATATGCCAAGTGGGATCGTGTATGGAAAATCACTAGAGAAGAAGTTCAAATATGGCTCTCGAATCCATCGGTGAATCCAGTGCCTCAATCCGTCATAGATTGGCCTGTACACGGCGATCTTTCCGTTGGATAAGCGCAGCACCTCGCCCCTTTTGTTGACGTCAACGGAGACGGTCAGTATAATCCAACCGATGATTTTGACTATCCAGTATTTAAAGGCGATCAAGCAGTTTACTTCATGTTTCATGATGGATGGATCCACACTGAATCTGGCGGGCGAAGCCTTGGCGTCGAAATTCACGGAATGGCATACGGGTTTAACTGCCCGGAAGACACAGCACTTAATCATGCCTTATTTATGGAATACAGCATGATTAACAGATCGGAGAACACCTACGACGATTGTTATTTTGGCATGTGGGCCGACATGGATTTAGGAAATCCTGGCGACGACTATATCGGGTCTGACCCGATGCGAAATATGTTTTTCCAATATCAAGGAGACAACTACGACGAGAATAATTACAGAGAAAACGTACCAACACAAGGCATTCGAATATTGGATGGAATAGAGATGGATCAAGATAACCTGGATAACCTTCCATCGGTTGGAGCTTTTGGAAATTATAATGGATTCGGAATGGACGATGGTAACACGGACAATGAAAAGCTTGGCCTCAGCCATTTCATGTCGTACGCCAATGGCATTGGCCCAGTCTCAGACCCACAGGTCGCAGCCGACTACTACAACTTCATGCAGGGTCGTTGGAAGGATGGAACACAATTGACACATTCAGGAAACGGTTATGATCCAGCGAACCTTGATGCTGTTCCCGCCCGATTCATGTTTACGGATAGTTCAGATCTGGGCTACTACTCTACCTATGGAATAGATACAATGTCCAATCCCATATGGGATGAAGCATCGGCAGGGAATGCAAGCGGAGACAGACGTGGAACTGGAAGCACAGGACCTTTTACGTTTGAACCAAACTCAACCAAATCAATCACGATTGCCTTTGTTTTTGCCCAAAAAATGAATGACCGTTTAGGCTCGGTCGATAAAATGAAGACCTACTCTGACCATATTCAGAATCTATATGATGCGGGTGAAACAGAATGTGGCCCTTTTGAGAATGATTTTGCACTTGGCCAAGATGAGATGGTACAATCGAAAATTGAAATCTTTCCAAACCCAACTTCAAGCAGCTTCACAGTGGCCGGAATTCAGGGCTGGGCAGAACTGAACATTAGAAGCATAGATGGGCAATTGATTCGTACAGAATCGGTTTCGGAAAACACACCAATCGATATAAGCCAATTGGCAAGCGGCCCTTACCTATTGAACTTAAACACAAAAGGGACAGTTTCCCACACGACACTCATTAAACAGTAGAATCCCCAGATTTGGAGAGCCGTTCAATGCCATAGCAATTGGGTTGAACGGCTTTTTTTGATGTATTTCAAGGATCATAAAACAAGCGAAAAAACTAGCTTTGTTCTTTGTGAAACCCAACTCCCGCGCCTTGAAAAATCTGGTCTTAATCGCACTCGTATTTCTATCTCTTCACTCAATTGGACAAAACAGTCCTGACTTTTTTAGAAGCGTTCCAAACATTGATGACAACACGCCAAAGTGGGCCCAGCTTATGTATAGCGATAACCCAAGTGTGATTGAAGTTGAAAACCTGTATCGATCCTATTACAAGACGCACGCATTCGAAAAGAACTTGCACACGCAGAACCACAAGCATTGGATGAATCTGATTCAATCTTACGTGAATGAAGAGGGATATATCGTACTTCCAACAATCGAAGAAGAAGACGCCTACTTTGAAGAGCTTCAGGAGAACTACGAAATCGTTCCACCACTTAATGTCCCCGGATCAAACGCCGGCTGGGTGCCAATGGGGCCATTTGAGACCTTTAAGCAAAATACGACCCAGGCGATTTCTTGGCATAAGAACATTTACGCCATCGATCAGAGTTTGTCAAACCCAAATATTCTAATCTGTGGTACGGAAGCAGGGGGCGTTTACAAAACAACCGACAAAGCCCAGAATTGGGAGCTCATCTCAAAAGCAGAGGTATTTAGTGGAGGCAACGCCGCGGTAAAAATCCACCCAACCAACCAAGATAATTTCTTGGTGGCATCGAACTCCAGAATATATCAGTCGCTGAACGGAGGCACGACTTGGTTTGTGCGTCACGTGACCAGCGGAACAGGCAATGAATTTCAATACGCCCCATCAAACGATAGCTTGATATTTCACACAAGTTCATCCGGCTTGTTTAAATCAACAAATGGAGGATTGAACTGGACTCAAATTTACACCCAAACATGCTGGGACATTGACTTTCACCCAACGGACAATGCGGTAGCATACTTACTTAAATCCAACGCGTCGGCTAAGATATCAGAACTGTATCGGAGCGATGATGAAGGTGCGACGTGGGTATTGAAAGACAGCAACTACTACGAGCCAGCCAACCTTGCAAACGCGACTGAATCGGGCGGTAAAATTGCTGTAACGGCGGCCGCGCCAAATGTGGTGTATGTGTGTTTAATAGGAGCCTCTAAAACGAATGACAACGGTTGGATTGGAATTTATCGCAGTTCGAATCGAGGAGAAACATGGACGGATATGGATAGCCAAGACGGTGGGCCATATAGCAGCATTAACGGCACAAGTCCGTGGAACGTGGCGGCGTATAGCAGCGGATATCATCAAGGGTATTATAACTTCGACATGGAAGCGAGTCAATCAGATTCAAATAAAATATGGGTTGCAAGCATTCGACTGAGTGAATCCGCAGACGGTGGACAAACCTTTGTTTCAATAGGTGCTGCAAACTCCACCTCATTGTCTGATTTCCATGCAGATGTTCAAGACATTGAAGTTGTTGGTGATGAGATTTGGGTCGCATCGGACGGTGGTGTAAACTACTCTGATGACACGTTGGCCACACATGTGGCTCTCAACAAGGGAATTCTTGCAGGACATTTCTGGGGATTCAATACGGGCTGGAATGAGGACACCTACACGGGTGGTAAGTACCACGATGGAACATCGGGTTGGTCTGAAAACTATGGACTGGGAAATGCCTACAACATTGGCGGCGTTGAGGAAGCCTCGGGCTACGTTCATCCAATTGAAAGTCGAAAGCTATTGTACAGAACGCACTACGCCAGCAATAACACCTCGGTAAAAACCATCCCTGCGGTCTTTGGTGATGCTATGATCAATCACCCATCATTACCAAAACGACCAAATGAATCGTATTGGGTAGCAGAACGAAGTGGCGTCTACTTTGACCCACGATATGCCGATCACATGTTTATCGGTCTGGGCCATGTCATTTACAAATCCACAAATGGAGGCTCCAGTTTTGACACGTTGTATGCCTTTCCCGACACCAACGCTGTTTTATACGAAATCGAAATTGCACGAAGCAATCCAGATGTAATGTATGCCGTATATAACAAGATCGGCGGCTATTGGAATCCATGTGAAGTTTGGAAAACAACAAATGGAGGAACGTCTTGGGCAAAAACCACGGCGAATCCAGGAGGAAACAACCGAAGATTTCGTATTTCCATTCATCCAGAGAATGCAAATGAAGTCTGGCTTTGCACACCTCGTGGCACTAATGGAGCAAAGGTCTATAGCACGGTAAACGGAGGAACATCATGGACCAATAGAACGACTGCTACCTTAAACAATGAGAACTTAACCGACATCCTATATCAAGGCGGCACGGATGACATTGTATACCTAACATCTCAGAATGGAGTATTCACTTGGAATACCAATTCCTCTTCCTGGGACGATTACTCCACCGGGCTTCCGCTGATTGCGAAGACATTGCAGATAAATCCATTCTACAAGGATGCCGAACTACGAATGGCTACAACTGGAAGAGGCATTTGGGCGCGCGACTTACAGGACACACTATTCTCTCCGCTTGCACAACCAATAACTTATACGGATAGTGTTTACTGCCTGCGCGACACAACCCAGTTTGACTGCTATTCCATTCTACAGCACACAGGAGCTTCTTGGGATTGGACCATCACTCCTACTCCATTATATATAAGCGATAGCACGATTAGAAATCCACAAGTGTTGTTTGGCGATACTGGTGCATACACGGTTAGTCTAAAAGTGACCAACGCACAAGGCGACACCAATACAAAGACCATCGCAAACATGGTTTATGTGAGCAACGGATGCAATAGGGACACGATTCCTGGATTGGCAATGAACTGCGAGACAAATACCAGCTACACGAATGTGCCAAACTTGGAGCTGACACAAGTAGATAGCTTCACTGTATCGGCGTGGATAAAACCAAACGCCAACCAGAACGACTACACCGGCATTGTGATCAGCGATGGCACCACTGCTGGATTGAATTTCAAATCGAACAACGAGCTGGCATATCATTGGCCGGGCGGAGCATGGTGGTGGAGCAGCGGCCTATTCGTGCCGAACAACGAATGGTCGCATGTAGCCCTTGTAGTAACGCCAACAAGTGTAACCGTATATCTTAACGGAGTGAGCAGCACGCACACCACGAACACTTCTGCGGTTGACATTCCAACATTAAAAATTGGAAGCTACAAAGGATGGACTTCACGAAACTTTAATGGAGAAATAGATGAAGTATGCCTATGGAATAGATCGCTGAGCCAAAACGAAATCAGGGAACTAAGACACTTGACTAGAACCGGACCTGTAGCCTATGACGAGGACTTAGTTGTCTACTACCAATACAATCTTCCTGGCAGCGGCAGTGTCATGGATCGGGTTGGATTACAGCATGCGTCTTTGGCAGGCGATGCACAAAAGGTGCTATCGACTGCCCCTGTTGGTGGTGGTGTTAGCGATAGAGTAAACGTTTCTTCAGGCGCAACCTATACGTGGACCAGCTCCGCTACAAAAATTGATTTTGGATCAACAAACCCAAATGGGCAGGTAGTTGTAACTCGATTAAACGTGCTGCCCGACAGCCTTCCAAATACGAACCCACACGCAGCCAATTATTGGATCGTCAACAACTATGGCAGCACTACAAATTTTGCCGCCTTGAGCCATCTAAAACTTAAACCAGCGGTGGGTCAACCTTACGGTAATCCGAATGATGCAGTTTTATGGATCAGAAATCAGAATGAGCACCTGAACAATTGGACAACGAGTTGCAGTGCAGACAATTTTGATGATGGATATTATGATTACACCTCGTTTTGTGGTATTAACAATATGTCCCAATTCTTCATTCAATCTGCAGACACACAACCCATAGTTGGAGCATATCTCGTGGCCAATGAAGCCGAAGTTCTTTGCAGCTACGACAGTATATACTTGGAAGGAGCATATCAAAATGACGCGGGCACATACTATGACACGGTAAATGTTTCATATGCATTAGATAGTGTAACCGTAACAAACGTTTCCTTGGATTCGATCACCGGAATCGACACGCAAACAGCCTGTGACTCGTTGGTTTGGGTTGATGGCAACACGTATACGCAAAATAACACCAGCGCCACCTATCACACCAATGTAGGAGCCTTATGTGATAGCGTATCCACATTGAATTTAACCATCAAACACTCGAGTGGTTCTATCGATGCATTGGCGAGCTGTGGCCTCTATGAATGGATTGATGGAAATACGTATGCAACGACTAATAGCTCCGCGACATATGTGTTAACCAACTCGGTGGGTTGTGACTCGGTCATCACCCTTGACCTAGTTGTCACCAACATCGACAATTCGGTGAATCAATTCTGGGATACGCTTACGGCAGTCCAAGCAGCGGCTACCTATCAATGGCTCGATTGTGAATCGAATTTTGCGGCAATCACGGGAGAGACAAACCAAAACTATACGCTGCTCACCCCCGGAACGTATGCCGTTCAAATAACCCAAGCGGGCTGTGTTGACACGTCAGATTGCATTGATGTGTCGACCGTTGGCATTTCAGATCTTTCGCCATCGGATGATGTTCAAGTTTTTCCGAACCCTACAAGTGGGCGTTTCACGATACGATCTACCACCGCGTTTCAATCGTTCCGCATCATCAACAGACTGGGGCAATGTGTTTATGTGAACAACGAGTACACGACCAAAAACGAAGCGCGAGAAATTCAGGTTTTGCTTGCTTCAGGATTGTATATAATAGAGCTAGATGGAGATGAAGGTCTGATGAAGAAAAAGCTGATTATTGAAGCGCGGTAGTGGATGTGATTTGCAAAAAATCGCCAATCCATTCTATAGATTTTTCTCTTCAAACCCATGCCACAAAAGGCTTATAGGGAATGACGATGAAAAAAAATAAAAGCCAATATGTACTTTTACAATTGTTGTATGCCATGCGAAAAAAAGCCAGCCGCACATTTTAGCACATTTGGTTTTCGCCTACGCTCTTTGCCAATTCTGAAAACCAAAAGAGCTAAAATCTCCCCCGCGCTAGGAACGATAACAATTCGAGATGATTTTATATTGAAAAACGAGATGATTTAAAATTAAACATTATCTTGGACGTCTAATTTTAGACGGAAATGAACCGAATAAAGGAAGTACTTGATGAGAAAGGGATTAAGCAGACTTGGTTGGCTGAAAAACTGGGGAAGAGTTACAACATGGTGAATGGTTATGTGCAAAATAGACAACAACCAAGACTAGAAATACTAATGGAAATTGCAAACATATTAGACATAGATGTTAAAGAATTAATCATATCGAATAAGCCTCAAAACCATGAGTAAAAAGATGAATTTTATAGACTTATTTGCAGGAGCAGGAGGACTTTCCGAAGGTTTTATCCAAGCTGGATTTGAACCTATTGCTCACGTTGAAATTGAAAAATCTGCTTGTAACACACTAAAAACTCGAGCTGCTTATCATTATTTAAAGTCTAATAGGAAACATAAAACTTACGTATCATACCTCAAGGGAGAAATTAGTCGTGAAGAACTTTATAAAAGTGTACCTAATGAAATTTTGGAATCTGTTATTAATGTTCCAATTGGGGACGAAAACAATAAAACAATTCAAAAACAAATAGATAAATGTTTAGGTAATAAAAAAGTTGACTTAATTATTGGAGGACCGCCTTGCCAAGCTTATTCACTAGTTGGTAGATCTAGGTCAAAGACAAAAATGGAGGGCGACCCCAGAAATTATCTGTTTGTACAATACGCTGAATATTTAGAAAAGTATCAGCCAAAAATGTTTGTTTTTGAGAATGTACTTGGTTTGAAGTCAGCACAGAAGGGCATCTACTTTTATGAATTGACAACTTCTGAAAGGAAATTTTTAACTGGAAAGTTTATAAAACAATAAAAGACTGGCCCCAACAAAGCCTATGAAAGCATGCTCCGCAAACCGTAAAATTCACATTCTTCGCTTTGCTTCACGCTTTGGGTTCACGGACAAGAATCAAGGCTCTAATCCGCACGCTTCATAGCCTAACCGTTCTTAATTAATTTGGGTAGATTATCTACAATTACTAGTGATAATAATATCATTAGAATATCTAATAAGTCAAAGGTTCCTATATCAAAGAATATTTGTAAAAACTCAAGAAATATAAACCAAGACGTAAGTATAAATAATTTTTTTCTTTTCAAAAAGAATCCTTTTACTAAAAGCATAAATCCTAGATAAAAAAGAAAATCTATCAAGTGGAACTTGATAAAGTTATTTTCTAATGGAAAAAGTGTTCCGTAATTTACCCCTAATAATCTAAAAGCTATGATTTGATCTGTATTTCTAAAAAAAACATATATCAGTAGCGCTAGAAATAAAAGTAGTAATCCAAGAAATACAACTCTATAATTAATTTTAGTTATGTCTATTTACCTGTTCCGTTACAGAAAGTACAGGTTTTTTCGCCATCTCCATTACAATATGTACATACACCATGATTTGTGGATCCATTTACACATATAGCGCAATCAGATTTGCCAGTTCCATTACAATAAATACAGCCTCCTGACCCCCCCTGACCCTAGTATTAAAGCACCAGAAGCAACAAACATACAACCAAATAGGTAGTTTTTAAATTTTTTCATATTTCGAAATTTAGTTTATTATTTTACCTCAAATTTAGAAATAGTTTTTGAATAATAAGTAAAATTCCTTAGTTCTTTATACAATTCGTATTTACTAATCATATTATAGAAAACTTTTGTTTAGTTTTCTTGATTACTAGATTCATTCATGATGATTTGATAATTGTTTAAAATTGCACCAACTAACAAGTTTAATAATAGGAAGGCTGATACTATATACCAGAGTACATGAAAAAAAGTAATGATCCATGGTGGGGTAACAACCAAACCTTTATGGCTAGCTTCGATTAAATTATATCTAATATCTGTCCAGTCTTCACCTGGTAAGACTCTAAACAAAGTAAACATAGTCTCACTAAGATTACCATATGGATCTGGAGATACTACAGGTGCATTTGGCGTGTCATTGAAATACTCTAATAAAGTTATTTTTGTTTTATCATCTGCATTTTCTACAGTCGGTAGTTTAAACAACGAAACTCCAATAATTCCAAATAGATACATAAAAATTAGAAAAAATATAAAGTTATAAAAGAGAGCGTTGAGTGATTTCCATAATACTGCTACGATAAGCTTTATTTCTTTATTTGATTTTAATAAACGCATCACTCTAAATACCCTTAAGATCCTTAGAGTTGTTATTGTTCCTGCATTTTCAAAAAGAGACTCTGGAACTAAACAAATTAGAACAATAGATAGATCAAAGCAATCCCATCCACTTTTAAAATATTCACTGTTATTTTTACTTGCTGAATATCTAATAATTATTTCCAAAACAAAAATTATTAGTGCTATAAGCTGAATGAGTTGAATTAATGAGTTTGTGAAATATGTTTCAACACCAATAAGAGCACAATTAATTAAAATTACCAGTAATATAGATTGCTCAAACCTATCAGATAAGATTGTGCTTCATGCGAAAAAGAGAAAAAGATATGTTTGCCAATAAAGAAATAGAAAGCCAACCGCACAAAGCAAAGAGTGCTAACGCACACATTGCTTTTTTGCCAACGCCCTGACAGAAAAGATGAAATTTGAAACAGAAAGAAAATATAAAACTTAAATGCCAGTAGACTTATCAGAAATACTAGTGATTGGAGTATCTACTCGGGCACTGTTCAACTTAGAAAAGGAAAACGGAGTATTTGACAAAAAAGGAATTGAAGGATTCCGAAAGTACCAGCTTGAAAACGAAGACGAACTTCTTGAACCTGGAACCGCTTTCCATTTGGTGCAAAGCCTTTTACAACTTAACAAACAGGCAGACAAGCAAATTGTAGAGGTTGTTGTAATGTCGAGAAACAGCCCTGAAACAGGAGTTCGAGTGCTTAACTCAATTAAGAAACATAAACTTGACATTACAAGAGTAGCTCTATCGGGTGGAGAGCCCTTAGCACCTTACATTGATGCATTTGATATTGACCTGTTTCTTTCAAAGGATGAAAAGGATGTTCAAACCGTTATTGATTCAAAAGTTTGTGCTGCGGCAACCATTTATGCTCCACCGGCAACATTTAACCCCAAGGATAATCGGGTAAAAATTGCTTTTGATGCAGATGCTGTATTGTTCTCTGAAGAATCAGAAATTAGAAACAAAACCGAAGGACTGGATGCATTCCACAAGTACGAGTCCGAGCATGAAGATGATCCGTTGAATGAAGGACCATTTGCAACGCTCATCAAAAAACTTTCTAAAATTCAAGAGCATCTACCAACTAGGATTGAATTATCCCCAATCCGAATCGCCATTGTTACCGCACGAAATGCACCAAACCATATGCGAGTAATAAAGACACTTCGTAAATGGGGTGTTTATGTAGATGAGGCTTATTTCATGGGTGGCTTACCAAAAGACAAGGTTTTGGAAGCTTTCGGTGCACATATTTTCTTTGACGACCAAGACGCACACTTGGAAAGTGCTTCAAAGAAAGTGCCTTCTGGCAAAGTTCCTTACACCAGCGATTCACCCATGAAGGAAATCGAGAAAAAGAAAAAAAAGAAATGAGCCAAGTAAAATCTAAAAAACGAGTAACCGACCATGGAGAGGTATTTACTTCTGAGCGTGAGGTCAATGCTATGCTTGATTTAGTAAAGCAAGAAACATAACGAATTGATTCTCGTTTTTTAGAGCCTGCCTGTGGAAATGGAAACTTCTTGGCGGAAGTGCTGCGAAGAAAACTTGCCATTGTTGAAGCGAAATACAAAAAGAGCCAATTGGAATATGAACGTTATTCTGTGATTGGCGATAATTCGAGATTCAATAATAATCGAAAAAAGGAACGTCAATAAGTCACTTAATAAGCAGCCTATGCTTCAGAAATGACAAGACCTAGCTCCTTGGCCTTTCTTTTAAGATCAGAAATCTCCTGTTTTTTCTTTTTTCTTAGATCGGACTTCGCTTTCTCTTCTTCCAAAAATGTAGCATACGCTTTTGAAATATTCTTTGCTACTAATCGCTTTTGAGAAGGCGAAAGCCTGCTAAAAAAAGATTGAACTTTTATTCCTTTCGCAGTCGTACCTTCTTCTAAATACTTTGAAAAAATCTGCGCTATTTCATTTGGTTTCATAGCTCGAAGCTAAAATCATTTTTGTAAATTAGCAAATAAAAACAAAAAAAGAACTACTATCGCCAACAACACCTATACGCAATACCCTGCGGTATACTTCGCATAGCCAAACCGTTGATGCGCAATTTGAAAGTAAACGTTGTTCGGTAGCCTTGAAATGAATCGGTAAAGGGGCGATAAAGGTCAATAGTTCAAGACCTAAAAAGGGCATTGAACTTTCAGACTTTAGACGGAGATTCCGTGGAAAGACTTGCTTTCAAAACGAATGACGTTTAACAAAGTCTGGGATGATGTTCCCGGAAAAAATTGACAATGTCAAGTTTTGAACTTCAGCTGTTTGACTCTTTAGCGCTCCGATTCACCATCTAGATGACGGGATCTTATACGAGCATAAAATCCATAATCGTAGATTTTTCAAGGGCTTGACCGAGTATATTGAAAATGGAATGTTTAGTTCAAACTACGTTTTAGAAAAGAAGAAAAAAAAAACTCCATACAACATAAGCTATAACACATAATGCCCTGCCTCCACTTCATTGTTTTAAATTTAATTTCGTTACGGCAGGACACAACGTGTCATAGCCGAAACGTTCTCGGCAATTAAAAGAAAATAAAAATGAAACAGACAATTTTAAAACAATTTGCACTATCCATGATAGTAGTGTTCATTCTTGGACAAATGACAAGCTGCGAAAAAGGCGATGAAATTATAGTTCCATCATCACCTTTCCCGATTCCATCATCACCTTTCCCGATAAGTAATGATGCTTTTTCGGTCGAAACTATTGTAGATGGATTTTCAATCCCTTATGGAATAGCCATAGTTTCAGAAGATGAATATTTTATCACCGACAGGATTGGCAAACTGTTCCATTTTCAAGATGATATTTTAACTGAAATAGTCGGAATGCCGTCAGTTGCGACTTTTGGTGACCCAGGGATTCCAGCTATACTTCATGGTGGATTGATGGACGTAAGTATTCATCCCGATTTTGCAAATAATTCGTGGATTTATATATCGTATTTGGCTGCGGATGGCTTTGCAAAGGTGTCTCGATTTAAAATACAGAATAACTCTGCCACAAGTTTTGAAACCATTTTTACAACAAGAAACGAGAATTATTACGGTAACGGTATGCGGATAGAATGGGAAGACCAAACTCATTTTTTCTTGAACGTTGGTGGCTCTGCGCTTTCGACTAACACAAATCCTATTTTGATAGCACAAGACTTGAATGAAGATGCGGGAAAAGTGCATAGGTTAATGGAAGATGGAAACATACCTTCGGACAATCCAATTTTTAACGGTTTGACTTCACCTATATCAATTTGGAGCTATGGTCATAGAGATGTACAGGGTCTATTTTATGACGTTTCTAACAACACTCTATTTGGGGTGGAACATGGGCCAAAAGGGGGAGATGAATTCAATGTGATAGAAAAAGGAGAGAATTACGGGTGGCCACTTTTTACATACGGCATCAACTATGATGGAGAAGATGTGTCTATGATTTCAGAAGACTCTGCTTCTACTTTCACCGTTTTACCAGAGCATTATTGGACCGTTCAAACAGATGATGGCGGTCAGGCTATTGCACCAGCTTGCCTGTTTAAAGTGGAAAATAGTAATATTACCGATTGGAATAATTATTTTCTATTAGGTTCATTGGCATATAGGAGACTAATGAAGTATAATCGGACGACTGATGAAACTTTCAGTCTAAATATCGAAGGAAGAGTAAGGACGATTAAACAATTACCAAGTGGAGATATCATCGCTTTGATTGAAAGAAGTAATACGAATGAATCGAATGGAAAAATCGTACGAATAAAGAATTAAAAAAGCCGAGAACAATGTATATGAAATCATAGCTCCCATTCGGTCGCTACGCTTCATATACGAGCCGTTGTAGCATATAGAAATGAAGAAAAAGAAAATTATAGGAATATTAACATCCATTTCAGGTGTTACAACATTAATCTTAACATGGATCAATTCACCTGCGCAAGGATTGTCTAATACTGAAGTCCTATTGTTTGCAACTTCTCTTATTCTAATGATGGGAGGTATAAGCATTTACCAAATTCAAAACTCAGCTAGGAAACGGAGAAAATTCACCAATATTTCATTTGTTTCAGTTGTAATGGTTATCCTGATTGGATTTCTATTAAAGTATTTAAGGCTACCTGCTGCTGGTGTCCTTTCTGTATTTGGTTCATTTTACCTGGCGTTTGCTGTGATACCAGTAATTGCTAAAAACAGGTACGAAAAATGGAAGAAATTCACCAATTCTATGTTTCAAATCATCGGTTTGATGATATTTGATTCGTTAGGGTTGGTTTTTTTATTATTAAGTGTACTTTTCAAATTACAACATTGGCCCGGAGCAACTAACCTATTATTTTCAGGAATCATATTAGTTATAGCTGCTCTCTTATTGTGGAATAAAAAATTTGAAAAAATGTTTTCTTTTCAGATCGAGGCACAGGCAAAACTGGAAGAACAGCATAAGGAAATTACTGATTCAATAAATTATGCTAAACGCATCCAATCGGCTATACTTCCCCCAAACAAAATCGTAAAAGAGTATTTACAGGATAGTTTTATTCTCTATAAACCCAAAGATGTTGTTGCTGGAGACTTTTACTGGATGGAACATTCTGATGGAAAAGTTTTTTTTGCTGCCGCTGATTGTACAGGTCATGGTGTGCCAGGAGCCATGGTGAGTGTGGTTTGTAATAATGCTTTAAACAGATCCGTTCGTGAATATGGAATGAATACTCCTGGAGATATTTTAGATAAGACCAAAGAGTTAGTAATAAAAGAATTTGAAAAATCTGAGGATGAAGTTAAAGATGGAATGGACATCGCTCTGTGTTGTTTGGAAGGAAATAAATTAACTTATTCAGGGGCACATAATCCATTATGGATTATTAGGGATCAAGAAATCATAGAGATTAAAGCAGATAAACAACCTATTGGTAAATTCGAATTCGAAAAACCCTTCACAACTCACGAGATGGATTTAATTAAAGGAGATAGTCTCTACATCTTTTCAGATGGTTATCCTGACCAATTTGGAGGAGAAAAAGGTAAGAAGTTTAAAACTGGTAATTTGAAAAAACTATTACTAGATATTCAAAATCATCCAATGGAAAAACAAAGAGAACTACTAAACGATGAGTTTGAACGATGGAGAGGTTCTATTGAGCAAATTGATGATGTTTGTATAATTGGAGTTAGAATATAAAAACACATGCTACAACAATAAATAAAACACATTGAAACGTGTTTTATTCGGACCGTTGGCGATAATTCGAGATTCAATAATAATCGAAAAAAGGAACGTCAATAAGTCACTTAATAAGCAGCCTATGCTTCAGAAATGACAAGACCTAGCTCCTTGGCCTTTCTTTTAAGATCAGAAATCTCCTGTTTTTTCTTTTTTCTTAGATCGGACTTCGCTTTCTCTTCTTCCAAAAATGTAGCATACGCTTTTGAAATATTCTTTGCTACTAATCGCTTTTGAGAAGGCGAAAGCCTGCTAAAAAAAGATTGAACTTTTATTCCTTTCGCAGTCGTACCTTCTTCTAAATACTTTGAAAAAATCTGCGCTATTTCATTTGGTTTCATAGCTCGAAGCTAAAATCATTTTTGTAAATCAGCGAATAAAAACAAAAAAAGAACAACTATCGCCAACAACACCTATACGCAATACCCTGCGGTTTACTGCGCATAGCCAAACCGTTGGCGATAATTCAAAAAACATGAGAGTAAATTTAAAACGTATCATTCCCTTCCTAGCAATTATTGGTTTGATGGCTTGTAATGAAAATTCCAAGCCAAATTCAGAAAACCCATCACTTGATTCACAAACTTCTGATTTGAAATCTGAAAACACTCATATTTCAGAGGAATTTAATTGGAATATTATCAATAGCGAAAAGGATGAACCCTATTTTGACAACTACTCTTTAATACAATTTACCTATCAGGGGAAAGAGTATAGAATGGATACGTTGAATTCTCATGTTTCTCCTTGTGATTTAGTTGATCCAGCTATTGAAGAACCTTGCAGTAGCTTAAAAAGTTCAGGTGTTGTAGGGGCATATTTTGGTGCAAATGCAGGTATCTTTTGCTATGGACAAATAATAGAAAAAGGAGACTCTTTGGAATATAGACATTGGTGCGTGGCGGAAGAAGATGAAGAGCAGCTTTCAGAAAAGATCGTTTATACATTTAAAAAGAAAGAAAAAATAAACTAGCTCCAACAAGGTTTCTATTGCATGCAAAGCACGCAATATATACAGATCGTTAGGGCTAATCACGAGATTATTTCAAAAATAAAGTAGGGTACTGAACTTATCCTGCGGTATACTATTGAAATCAATTATAAACTTTTAAAACAAAACAAATGAAAAAAGTAATTTTAGGATTAGCAGCAGTGCTTTCAATGAGCATGATATCTTGTAATAAAGACCAAATTAACAGTAATTTAGAATCAGAAATTGCCAATGAGCCGCAAACAATCAGATTGCCGGAATCTGGTTTTCAAATGACCGAGACTACACCTCTGGTGAACGAAGTAGACGGAATTTATACAGAAGGCGTTATTGAGTATGAAAAAGACGGAAATCTTTTGGGGAAATTTGATTTTTCTAAATATGATTCAGAGAAAGGTGAGTGGGAAAAAGAAGATGGATCAAAAGAAGAATGCAAATTAAAAAAAGAAGGGAAGGATTACAAGTTTAAAAAAGTAATTGTTAAGCCTCTGGTTAAAACTGATGATTGCGAATTTATTGTTGCAGGTATCATTAAATACTTTGACAAAAAATCAGGTGATTGGTTGGCAACGGTTGATTTTGGAGACGGAACTTGTGATGATATTGGAACTAAAATTGATAGTGACAAAAACGAAACTACTTTTACAATTAGTGATTGGTATTAATGAACTTAATAAGTGGTGTCCTCAGGACACCACTTAAATTTTTCCCGTTGACAAAAACAGAATTCAAAATTTGCTTTGATAGTTGGTTCGATAATGTTCGAAACTACATTTACTTTAGATGCGGTGATTCTGACCTAGCTGCAGACATTACGCAAGATGCATTTATGAAACTTTGGGAGAAAGATTTTGAATATCATCCCAATAAAACTAAAGGTCTGATTTACAAGATCGCACGCGAATTGTGGATCTCAGGGTATCTGAAAAGCTCAAAAATTCAAAAAACGGAGCTCTCCTTTAATTTTGTTGATGAATCAAGCCAGCCCTCTGAAGAACTAGAACTCAATGAGCTCAGGAGCGCCTACGAAAGAGTTTTAACCGAACTACCAGAAAATCAAAGAGAAGTTTTTCTAATGAATAGAACAGAACAATTGAGTTATAAAGAAATAGCCGAAAGACTAGAATTGAGTGTTAAAGCTATAGAAAAGCGAATGTCCTTGGCACTGGCTTTTCTGAGAAAAGAACTAAACCATGAATAAAAATTCAAACATATCTGATGAAAATGAGTTTGCTTTCTTTAATAATTTAAAAGTTACTCACAATAAACCAAAAGAAGATATTTGGAAGGAGCTTTCTAGGTCAATTGAGGAAAAGTCTCAGCAAAAGGAAACTAAAGTATTCCGTCTGAAGTGGCTGAAGGTTGCTGCAGCAGCCATCTTATTAATCGGGATAGGTGGGCTATCATTTATGCTGTTTTATAGTATTGACATCTCTTCACAAAAAGGTGAATTTGTCGAACACCTCTTGCCAGACGGATCTCATATACAACTGAATGCGGAGACTTCTGTTAGTTATCATCCTTATTGGTGGAGTTTCAACCGTGAACTGGAAGTGGAGGGTGAAGCATTTTTCGAAGTGAAAAAAGGAAGTAAATTTCTAGTGAACTCAACAAATGGGAGCACCCAAGTTTTAGGAACTAGCTTTAACATTTACGCTAGAAATGATGAATATTCAGTTTACTGTCGCACCGGAAAAGTGAAAGTAAACCACGACAATAGCACTCAAATTCTATCACCAGGTGAACACACACTACTAAACAGCAATGAATTAGTGAAGTCTGTTATTACTGAAGATGAAGCGATTTCTTGGAAGCTCAGCAAATTCGTATACAACTCCACCGGTTTAGATAAAGTTTTTGATGATTTCGAAAGGCAATATGACGTGAATATTGAAGTTAAGAACAGCGACATCTATGATTTGAATTACACAGGTATGTTCGATAGAAATATTACAGCAGAAGAAGCGCTTGGAATGATTTGTTTAACGTTTGATTTAGATTACGAGAAATTAAGTAATTTTTCTTTTGTAATTCAATAACAACATCATCAAATATTTAATTGTCATTTCGTTTCTAATAGTCGCATTAAAAGCAAATGCACAAACGATTGAATTGGATTATACTGAAGAGAGTCTTAATGAAGTCCTGATCGACCTCAACGTCAGATATCAGGTACAGGTTTCTATCAGTTCAAAAATATCTTCCACCTGCCCGATTACTGTAAAGCAAGAGTTTCAGAACATTTCAAAAGCTATGGAATTCTTGGCAACAAAATGTGACTTAGATGTTGAACTATTGGGCAAAGTCTATGTTTTTAGTTCAAAACAGCTTGATCCAAAATTACCAACAAAACCTGAAACTCATTGGTACTTGTATCAAGGAAAAGTAGTTGAATCGGGAACATTAGAGCCCCTTCCATTTACCAGTATTTTATTAGGAGACATTCGAACAATTTCCAACGAAAAAGGTGAATTCAGTATTAATTTAAGCAAAAGAGAAACGCATGGTTTCTTTAGCCATTTAGGCTATTATAAATTGGATACTATTCTCTACACATCAAACACCATTCAAATACAATTGAAACCTGCTACAATTGAGCTTGAAACCATTGTTGTGAACCCTATTAAAATGAACCAAATTGAACATCATAGCCTAGGAAGAGTGGCTGGCCAAATGGTTTTTAATGATGTCGCAACAACTAAGGTTCCCGGAGACGGAAACAATCTCATATTCAACTACGTTAGACTTTACCCTGGAGTGCTAGCTTCGGGCGAATCAAGTTCTGAATACAGTATGTGGGGAAGTTATCCAGGTCAAAATCAAGTCCTCTTTGACGGTATTACTATATTCAACAGTTCAGGTTTAAATGATAATATTGGTAGAGTGAACCCAACAATGGTTAAACAAATCAATGTATTCAAAGCGGGGTACAATGTTCAGTTTGGCGACCGAGTGGGCGGCATCATGCTCATAGAGGGCAAAGAAGGAAATAGAGATAGCCCTGAAGCTCAATTGAATTTAAGTTCACAAGTCGCAAATGCTTATCTCAACATCCCCCTTTTTAATAAAAGCTCAAATCTTCAGCTATCGGGCCGTTACTCGTACTTAAACCTCCTAAATAATGTGCTAACTAAGAATGAATTAGATGAATCAATTAGTTCAGATTACGATTACCATGACCTAAACTTAAAGTTTACGACCACTTTTAAAAATGGTGATATACTAAATTTTAGTAGCATTTATGGCAAAGACAATTATGACGAATTCTATGACGCAAGTAAACTCTCAGAGAAAAATTACAAGGCAGATATTTCTTCTATACAATTCGGAAACAGCTTAGCTTACCATCATAAATGGAGTAAAGGCGGAATATCTAAAGTACAGGTGTCGCAATCATTCTATGACAATAGCATAAGTAATTTATTTTTTTTAAACGATAGTCTTGGCAATAATGACTTCCAAAACAGCAATTTTTGGACTAATAATGTATTGTCTATTGCCTCAAAAGTAGACCATATCTTTCCCACCAAAAGAAACCAAAGTATTCGCTTATCATTGGGGCATCAAAGAAATCAAACACAATTCAATCCAGAGATTGACGTATTCAGTAAAAATGAGAGTAGTTCATTTTTAGATTATGTTTATTTATCTGTTCAAGACAAATTTCAAATAGGGAAAAAATTTACATCTACCGTAGGCGTGAAATCTGACTACCTAATTCAAAGTAATCAACTTTATATACAACCTCGTTTTGACGCTGAGTTCAGATTAACAGAAAGAGTTAATTTCAACTCTGCTTGGGGCATCTATAAGCAATACGTAGGGCAAATAATGACTATAGATGAATTCGGTAATTCAAACAACTTTTGGGAAGTATTAGATGATAAAAGCTATCCATCTTTATCGTCTATGCACAATGTTCTCGGAATTTCATACCTCTCAGAGCAACTTGATTTAGGCATTGAAGGCTTTTACATCTCGAATAAAAATTTGAGTAGAAGATATGAAAAGGACTCTTCTTTCTTTGATGATGTTGGTAATTCTAGATCTTTTGGAGGAGATGTATTTATGAAAATTCGAATTAAAAATCATCAATTGTGGAGCTCTTATACTTTGAGCAAAGTAGAGGAGCGCTTTGAAGCATTTAACCAAGGCAAGTACTTTCCTGCTATACATGATCAGCGTCATGAGTTAAAAGTAGCTGCTTCTCTTAATTTCAAACCATTCTTTTTTTCAATAACAAATGTATGGGGCTCTGGATTTAATTATTCTTTTGATAACTTCGAAAAAGAAATTTCTTATAACCGATTGGATGCATCCTTTCACTATCACTTCAATATTAAAAACGTCAAGTTTGAATCTGGCATCTCAATTCTTAATGTATTGGGCGCTAAGAATTACCGCTTGTATAGATATGCTAACTTTCCAGATGGATCAATCAATTCATTATTAGGCTTACCTTTTACCTCTAACTTCTTTTTAAATATTAAGTTTACTGATTCCCCCGCAAATTACCACAACGTAAATAGATTACATTCTGATATGGTTGATTCGTGCTTCTAAATAAACGAAAGCCCGATGAACATCTTAGAATTCACCAAACAATTTCCCACAGAAACAAGCTGTAAAGAACATTTTCGTGCTCAGCGCGAAACCGAAGGTGTTAAGTGTAAACACTGCTCGAGTGAGCGCCATTATTGGCTTCGGGCCAAATGGCAATGGCAGTGCATTGAATGTGGCTTCCGCACCACATTGAAAAGTGGTAGTATTATGGAAGGCTCGAAAGTCAGCGTGCGCACCTGGTATCTAGCCATGGCCTTTATGACCTTCAGTAAAAAGAGTATCTCAGCATCGGAATTACAACGTCAGTTAGATCATCCAAAATACGATACAGTATGGCGTCTGATGCATAAAATTCGCCATGCGATGGGAAAGCGCGATGCCCTCTACCAGTTGGATGGTGCAGTGGAATTTGATGAAGGTTACTTTGAAAAGGCCACTTCAAAACATGTGAAGCTCAAGCGAGGAAGGGGAAGTCAACGACAGGCTCAGGTGGCCGTAATGGCAGAGTCTACCCCGTTGGAAGACATAGAAACTGGTGTACGTTCGAGACAGTGCCGGTACTTCAAAATGAAGGTTATTGAAGACCACAACTCAGATACTCTCACTGAGTTGGTGAAAGAGAACTTTAATCAGAAAAACATCGTCTTCTCAGATAAAAGCACCAGTTATGTAGACATTGCAAAGCACGTGGAGATGCACATTACACAGAAATCGGATGCAAACACTACCAAAACAACATTGCAATGGGTACATATTGCTATAAGCAACGCTAAACGCACTTTACTGGGTATATTCCACAAGATAAAAGGGAAGTACTTGCAAAACTATCTAAATGAGTTTTGTTACAAACTCAACCGTAGACGTTTCGGTGAAAGGATTTTCGATAGACTTACTCTGGCGGTTGCTAAATCTTACTGGTAAGTTCTGGGGGAATCAGTTTAAGTTTTAAAACTAGCCCTAACAAAATGCAAATTTCATAGTTGTTTCGTACCTTACAACAACGCAAATTTGCACAAACGTTGTGACACATCTAAAATGAAAGACGACTCTACGTACAACGAACAACATAAATAAGGCTTTTACTTACGCCTCTGAAAAGGTGACTACTGCTCAGAGTTATATAAAGAAACACCTTTACGCTTCCTCATCATAATTGGGGAATGAAACACACTTGCTGAAGCTGAAAAAATAAAAAAAGACGTGTCACAACAAGGGCTAAGAAAACATACTCCGTTTAAACTATCCGATGATGATTCTCCTAAATTACAAGTACAGTTTCCACAAGTACAATTCTGCTCGATATTCGTACGTTTCTTAGCCAAATCCGTTAGCTCCAATGCAAAAAAGAAAAATAACAGTACAATTCAACATTTTCTCTTGGTCACGGAGAGACAACTCCCTAATTTTGAGAGACTACAAAACCGAGGAAATGACTACAACCCAGCACACAAACAAAAGAGCCACGCTTTCAGCGCGGCACATTTGTTTTATCCCAACGCACAACCATAAACCAAAACCAATCACTCATGAAATTTTCCAAACTATTTTTCATATTTTCACTGCTAGCGGCAGTTTGTTCAACTTCTGTGTCAGCCTAAATAATAAATGAAACTCCTTATGAAAAGGCTGATCGAATATTAAAGGGTTCACCAATCATATTTGAGGGAGTTATAGTTTCCCAAGATTTTTTTGAAACTACTCCGTTCAACTGCTGGACTGAAAGCAGAGTTCAGATTACCCGAATTTTTAAGGTGTTTGAACATTTACACTGTGATGAAGTAATTCTCATCAATCCCGGTAGCGCGGGAACAGAAGTTGATTTTGGTGCAGGTGCGTATATAGGAGAAGCTGGATCTCATGCTATAGAGTACTATATGGACGCTAAGGGAATATTCTTCTGCAAGCTGAACAACGGAAACTACCCAGAAAAAGGACCGAATAATACACCAAACCCCTTTCTTCGGTCAAGCTTTATTCAGTACAGTAATTTTCTTGGCTATGAATATGACCCAAGGTTAGTTGGTTCGGTTTCCTTATCTACTATCAATTATTATGCTGACCTGTTCGCGGGAATAACATTCGATTCAATGGATGAAGTTGCCACGTTCCTTTCACACGAATACCAAATCGATACGAATGATTTTGTTAAATGTAATGCGCGGCCAGGTACGGATAGTGAGGGTCGTCCAGAACGGCCAATTTTAATAAATCCAAGACAATATGACCAACAAGCTCCTCAAGAAAAAACAATTAAAGAAGACACTGAAGGAGCCAAAAGAGGACAACGTACTCAAAGTGAACATAACGAAGAGTCACCGCAAGAGCAACAAATAGAACGGAAAGAAGAAATACCTAATTCAGGTATCAAATAAAAAATTCGGCTCGTGCTAAATCCGAAAAGTTAGCGTTTATTTATACGCTACGTTTCATACACAAGACCGTTATATGCAAGCTAACCGAGAGCTAAATACTTTTCTTGATTACTAAAACTTTTAGCTATTTAATCATTTATTATATTTATTAATGATTAAATACATTTTCATTTTACAGCATTAAATTTGCAACATACAACACTTATAGTTAATAGATAAATTAAAAAATGAATAAAATAGAGTATATAGAAAATGAGATTTCTGAATTAAGAAATGAATTGAAAAATCATAAACTTTATGAAAATTTACGTAACATTAATGACGTGAAAATTTTTATGGAAAATCACATATTTGCAGTATGGGATTTTATGTCTCTTTTAAAAAATCTTCAAATAAATATCACTAAAGTTCAAACACCTTGGACACCGCCAAAAAACGCAAAACTATCAAGATTTATAAATGAAATTGTTCACGGAGAGGAAAGTGACATTAATGAATTGGGAGAACCAAAGAGTCATTTTGAGATGTATTTAGATGCTATGCTCCAAGTAAATGGAAATACGAATGAAATCAATGATTTTATTAAGCTTATTGAATTGGGAAATTCAGTTGACTATTGTTTTAGTCAAGTTAATGTCGATAACAGAGTAGCTGATTTTGTTAAATTCACATTTTCGATTATTGAAACAAATAAGCCACACCTCGTAGCTTCTGCATTTACGTTTGGGCGAGAAGACGTTATTCCAGATATGTTTATCGAAATTCTTAAAAATTCAGATTCTGAAAACAAATTATATAGCAAAATAAATTACTATCTCGAACGACATATTGAACTTGACGGAGACGAACACGGTCCTCTATCTCTTGAGATGATTTCTGAATTATGTAAAGATGATGAGCAAAAATGGAATGAAACACTAACTGTAGCTAAACAATCATTAGAAAAACGAATTGAACTTTGGAATGCTATATCTGATTTAATACAGAATAAAAAGCCTGCATATAACACCGTGTATAATTAATTGCTTGGTTTTAGGCAATTTACGAAAGTACTCGCGGACTTTCTATTTGTGTTTTATTTGCTAACTTTCGTGCTTAAATCACGCAACTAACTATACACAACAATGTTGTACACCATATAAAAAAGCCGACCAATTTCATAGAAAACCTATCTTTGATACTATCAAATGATACTATCATGAAGCCTCCCTATGAAATTAATACTAAGATTTTAGGACTAATTACTAGTGTCTCCGAGAAAATTGGAGAAGTAAATGCTTCATTTTTAATAAAGTCCTCCCCTAGCCTTCGAAAACAAAATCAAA
>Ga0209715_1000042_pt1 | contig 122963 bp, 137 predicted proteins | sample COGITO_mtgs_1205_2_FD_184809 | JGI IMG/M metagenome (GOLD analysis project Ga0209715, IMG submission 184809) | Pelagic marine microbial communities from North Sea - COGITO_mtgs_120503 (SPAdes) (version 2) | ecosystem: Environmental > Aquatic > Marine > Epipelagic ... | reverse complement strand
CCCCACAATTTATTGAATGCAAAACCTGAAAATATTAAACGTGAAGCAGAAATTATTGCCCAAGCTGGACGTAAGGGAGCTGTAACTATTGCCACTAATATGGCAGGTCGCGGTACAGATATTTTGCTAGGTGGTAATGCTAATTATATGGCTCGAAACGCTATAACTTATTTATTATCTAATGATAAAACTCTTATTCAAAGTAATAAATTGATTGAAAATGATTCTCAACTTCAAAATCTTCAAAAATTTTTATTATCTAAAGTTGTTAGTTCAAAAGTTGAACAAACTATTTTGGAGCAAAAGATTGCAATCGCTTGTGAAAAGAGCTTCACCGAAGATTCATTTGTGATTACTTTGCGTGCTGCATATCAAGTGTTAATTGAGAAATATAGCATATTAATTGATAAAGAACGAGAAGAAGTTCTTCAATTAGGTGGTTTACATGTTATTGGAACAGAAAGGCATGAATCTCGTCGGATTGATAACCAATTACGTGGTCGCTCTGGACGTCAAGGAGATCCTGGTTCTTCCCGCTTCTTTCTTAGTCTAGAAGATAATCTTTTAAGAATTTTTGGTGGTGATCGAATTGCAACGTTAATGGAAAATCTTCGTGTTGAAGAAGATGTCCCTATCGAATCTGGTCTTTTAAATAAGAGTTTGGAATCCGCCCAGAAAAAAGTAGAAGCTTATTATTATGATGCAAGGAAACAATTATTTGAATATGATGAAGTCCTAGATTATCAAAGACAAGCTATTTATTCTGAACGTCGCCGTATTTTGGAATCTACTAATTTGAGATCTTGGATCTTACAGTATGCTGAAACCACAATTGATGATTATCTAGATTTTTATTTAAAATTAGCTGGACCTAATCGTGAGCAGCAATTACAGTTACTAGAAAAAGTTCAAGACTTATTAGGTTTATCTTATCCGTTAGATCTAGATTATTATTTAAGTCTCCCTAACACTGCTATTCGTCAATTCTTAATTCAACAAGTTCGAATTGCATATGATTTAAAGGAGAGTCAAATTGATTTGATTGAGACTGGTTTGATGCGAGAACTTGAGCGATCTTTTTTATTACAAAAAATTGATTCCTCTTGGAAAGATCATTTACAACAAATGACTGCTTTACGTGAAACTATTGGGTGGCGAGGTTATGGTCAGAAGGATCCTTTAATTGAATATAAAAACGAAGCCTATGATTTATTTACTAGTATGACTATGAACATTAGGCATTCTGTTGTGTACTTGATTTTTCGGTCACAACCTATATTAAAAAATTAGTATCATATTCATAATAAGTACATCATTTAGTTTGACAATCTTCTCTTAATAACAGAGTATGTATTTATAAGTAAACTAAATTATTAAAAATACTCTTGATAAAATTATGGCGCAACAAACCTTAAGAGGAACTAAATTAAAAAAAGCAAGAACTTCAGGCTTTAGAGCCCGTTTAAAGACAGCTGCTGGGCGTTCAATTTTAAAGGCAAGACGTCGTCGTGGACGTAAAGCCTTAACAACAGTTTAAAATCATAAGAAATGCATATTTTTCTATAAATAATTATTTAGAAAAACATGCATTTTTTATTTTTATTAATTTATAAGTGACAATAATATTTGACAGTAAAAAAAATTAGGATATTTTTCCATGAGTTTTCTAAAAGAATTTAAGTTATTACTTAAAGCAAGATATTCTTTATTATATATTTCGACAAAAGAAGAAGAACGATTAGAATATGCCATAAGATCTTGTATCCAATTATATAGTAATAGGTCTTTATACTCCTGGGATTTCGTAGATGGCTACACGGGAAATCCTAATGATAATGGGTTTGCCTCAAGAAATCCTTTACAAGCATTAGAATTAATTGAAAAGTTAACTCCAGAAAATCCTGCTGTATTTCTCTTAAAAGATTTTCATTTATTTTTAAATGATATTTCTGTTGCACGGAAACTTAAAAACTTAACAAAAATTTTACGTAATCAAGCAAAGACAATAATCATTATTGCTGATGACATTACTATTCCAGAATCATTAAGTGAACTTATTACAGTAGTGAACTTTGATCTACCTCAACCTTCTGAAATTCGTAAGGAATTGTTGCGTGTCCAAGAATCATTGGGTTATAGCATTCCACAGGCTTCTTTAGATAATTTAGTTCAATCCTGTCAAGGTTTGTCTTTAGAAAGAATTCGTCGAGTTCTATCGAAAATTATAGCTACTTATAAAGAAATTAATATTGAAAGTCTTGATCTAATCTTTACGGAAAAAAAACAAATAATTAGTCAAACCCAAATCTTAGAATTTTATCCAACAAATCAAAAAATTTCTGATATTGGTGGGCTAGAAAATTTAAAAGAATGGTTAAAACGTCGTTCTAGTGCTTTATCCAAAAAAGCTGAATCATATGGGCTTCCTGCTCCTAAGGGGGTATTATTGGTTGGCGTGCAAGGAACTGGAAAATCCTTAACTGCAAAAGCTATTGCGAGTGATTGGAACCTACCATTATTACGCTTAGATGTAGGAAAACTTTTTGGAGGGATTGTCGGTGAGTCTGAATCTCGTATGCGCCAAATGATCCAATTATCGGAAGCAATTGCTCCCTGTGTTCTTTGGATTGATGAAATTGATAAAGCTTTTGCTGGTATAGAAAGTAAAAATGATAGTGGAACTACAAACCGAGTTTTAGCTACTTTTATTACTTGGCTCTCTGAAAAAAAATCTTCTGTTTTTGTTGTTGCAACCGCAAATAACATATATGCTTTACCACCAGAAATTTTACGTAAAGGTCGTTTTGATGAAATTTTCTTTATAGGTTTACCTAGCATTGATGAAAAAAAATCTATTTTAAAAGTTCATTTAGGTCGTCTTCGCCCGAAATCTTGGTCTGCATATAATATTGATCAATTAAGTCAAAGTGCACACAAATTTTCTGGTGCTGAAATAGAAGAAGCTATAATAGAAGCAATGCACATTGCATTTAGTGAAAATCGAGAATTTACAACGGAAGATATTCAACATTCAATGAATCAATTTGTCCCTTTAGCTTATTCTAATAATGAACAAATTGAGCTGTTAGAAGATTGGGCGACTTCTGGTAAAGTACGCTTAGCTTCTAAATAATTAATCTACTTTCTTGTGTTTCCTGATTATTTTTATTGATTAGTAACTAAAAAAATCGTTATTACCTTTATTTTAAAAAGAATATGTCTCACTTCACTAAAATAAAAACGACATTAAAAGATTTAACAGTGCTAAAAAAATCTTTAACGGACTTATCTGTTCAATGGGAAGCAAAATCACAAGTGGTAAAAGGATACAAAGATCAAACTACTTTTGCAAATTTAGTTATTAAGCAAAATAACAATTATGACATTGGTTTTGCATGGAACGGATTTGAGTACCAACTTGTTGCTGATTTACAATTTTGGCAACAACCTTGGTCTGTAGAGTTATTTTTAGATAAAGTGACTCAACGATATGCTTATAACTCTATTCTTCAGACTACAAATGATCAAGGTTTCAAAGCTATTGAAGAAGTCAATCAAGAAAATGGGGCTATTAAGCTTACTCTTCAACGTTGGAGCTCTTAACACTTTTCTACTTTAGGCATTACTTTTATTGATAAATGCGGACGGAGAGACTCGAACTCTCACAAGAAGACTTACCAGAACCTAAATCTGGCGCGTCTACCAATTCCGCCACGTCCGCTTTTTAACTATATATATATCATAACAAAAGTCTTAAAAAAAGAAAATATATTTTCTATATACTTTTGTTATGATAAAAATAAAAAAAAATATCTGACTTTTTATCATCTTATGTTATAATTTAATGTACATACGCCTAAAGGTAATCAAAGTTTTCATAATCCTCAGTAGCTCAGTGGTAGAGCAATCGACTGTTAATCGATTGGTCGTAGGTTCAAACCCTACCTGGGGAGTTTTTAGATAGTATCTGTATTTTCATTCATATCGGCTTATAATTAATATAAAATTAAATAATCTTCTACTAATAGATGTTAAAAAAAATAAATACTTACTTCTGGCGCTTAAGCACAATATTGGGAAACCTTAGATTGTCAATAATTTTACTGTTAGTTTTATCTTTATTTAGTTCATTAGGCACAGTTATTGAGCAAGATAAATTCGTTTCATTTTATGAGCTAAATTACCCAAATTCTAAACCCTTATTTGGTTTTATAAACTCTAATTTAATCCTTTTTTTAGGTCTAAATCGTGTTTATACAAGTTGGTGGTTTGATTCCACTGTTCTTTTGTTTGGTTTAAGTTTAATTTCATGTACTTTTACAAGACAACTCCCTTCCTTAAAAATGGCCCGTCTCTGGCAATTTTATAATAAGACTTTAAATCTGAATAAATTTAAATTAAATTTTCATTTGACAAATGTCAGCTTGTCAAAAATTGCTTTTAATTTAAAAGCTAAGAATTATTCTGTAATTCAACAAGGTCCTTTTTTATATGCTTATAAAGGCCTCCTAGGAAAGATTTCCCCTATAATTGTCCATGCTAGCATGATTATTATTTTATTTGGTTCTGTATTAGGTATTTTTAGTGGTTATATGTTGCAAGAATTAATTCCTGTTAAGGATTTATTTCATCTACAAAACATTATAACTGCTGGAAGTCTTAGTTCCATTCCTCAAGATTTTGAAGGTTATGTTCAGGATTTCAAAATCGCATATGATGATGAAGGATCCATTGATCAATTTTATTCTGATTTATCTATCGTAGATACAGATGGAGGATTATTGGCTAATAAAACAATTTATGTTAATGAACCTTTAAGGTATAACGGCTTAACTTTTTATCAAACAGATTGGAGTATTTCTTCTCTTGTTTTAGAAATCGATAAAGGTGAGTCTTCGCAATTACCTTTGCAATTAATCACTACTAATGACAACACTCGTTTTTGGATTGCTAAAGTGCCTTTATTAAATAATAAAAAAGAAGATGATCTTCTATTAATTCTGCAAGATTTAACTGGAAAATTACTAATTTATAATTCTGAAAAAGCCCTTGTTGGAGAAACTCTTCTCGGTCATAAACTTTTTTTAAACGGTCATAATATAAGAGTTACATCAATTATTCCTTCTACAGGGCTACAAATTAAATCTGATCCCGGTATTCCTTTTGTGTATGTAGGTTTCTTACTTTTAATGCTAAGTGTTGTGTTGAGTTATACTTCCTATTCACAGGTTTGGGGGTTAAAACAAAATAATAATTTATATATTTCTGGACAAACCAATAGAGCTACTTATTCTTTCGAAAAAGACCTAATCTCTTTGATTAACGTTAGTAAAACCAATAATTGATTTAATTATTATTTTATCTATAAAATTATAGAATATAATTAGTCATAACAAATAAGCTTATTAAAATAAGCAAAAATTAATTCATTTTTAATCTTTATATAATTATTTATTCCCTATGGGGGAACTAAATCATGGCTCGTGTTATTGTAGTTACCTCTGGTAAAGGAGGAGTAGGGAAAACAACAACAACAGCTAATTTAGGCATGGCTTTAGCCCAATTAGGTTATCAGACTGCACTAATAGATGCTGATATTGGATTACGTAATTTAGATCTATTATTAGGTTTGGAAAATAGAGTAATTTATACTGCTTTAGAAGTTCTTTCTGGAGAATGTAGATTAGATCAAGCTCTTATTAAAGATAAAAGACAACCGGGTTTAACTTTATTACCTGCAGCCCAAAATCGAAATAAAGATTCGATTACTGGTGAACAAATGCAGTATTTAGTTAATTTAATGGAGAAGGACTATAACTATATTTTAATTGATTGTCCAGCCGGAATAGAAACAGGGTTTCATAATGCGATAGGTCCTGCTAATGAAGCTATTGTTGTTACTACACCCGAAATTGCAGCTGTTCGTGATGCAGATCGAGTTATCGGTTTATTAGAAGCTAAAGGAATCAAACAAATAGGTCTTTTAGTTAATCGTTTACGCCCACAAATGGTAAAAGCTAACGATATGATGTCAGTTGCTGATGTTAAAGAAATCTTAGCTATTCCCTTAATTGGAGTTATCCCAGAAGATGAATGCGTTATTGTTTCTACTAATAGAGGTGAACCTCTTGTCTTAGACAAAAAACTTTCGCTCCCTGGCATTGCTTTTGAACATACTGCTTGTCGTTTAGATGGCCAGCAAATAGAATTTTTAGACTTACAATCTTATTCTAGAGGACCATTTAAACGTTTACGTCGTTTCTTTCTTGGTTCATCTGCAAGCTAAGTATAATTAAAACTATGAATTTGTATGATTACAGAATTTTTTGAACGTTTATTTGTTCATAATCGTGGTAGTCGGGAAGATGTAAAACGTCGTTTGAAATTAGTTTTAGCTCATGATCGTTCAACATTAAATGCTTCTACTTTGGAAAAAATGCGGAAAGAAATCCTTGTGGTTGTTTCTAAATATGTAGAATTAGATACTGATAGTTTAGAATTTTCAATTAAGACTGATAGTAAAATGACTGCATTAATAGCCAATTTACCTATTCGTCGTATTTTAGAACCTGAAGACTCTTAATTCTTACTAAATCGATAAATTCCTGTACAACACATGTTTGAAAGCAATAAGAAAAGTTTTATTTTATCTTTTTTTATTTTCTTTCAAGTATTGTTATATCACTTACTCCCTAGTATTAAAGTTTGTGTTCTTCCTGTTGGTTCATGTATTGAAATTTAAGTTTGTTAACTTTGTGGTTTTTATCTCTCTATCATAAAAAAACGTCTTACTTTATTGTTTAAGCTATGTTCTAAGAATATTTCCATTATGTAAGCGATCTTTGCCCACCGCAGTTTATTCTTGTTGGTGGCACTTTTTCTATTTTATTTACTTTTCCTCTCTTTAAGAAACCCTTTTTAACTTAATGGTTTTTGCATATTTACTATATATATATAATTTTATTTTTTTTAGTTAAACACTATTCTTCTGCTGTCTCACTAACAGAATTTTTTGTATATACAAAGCTTCCTGAATCTTCTTTTAAAAGAGATTTGGCTAAAGACACCGCTCTTTTTGCTTGTATATTTGCCTTATTAACCCATGTAGAGTATCGTGAGTTTGTTTTTGATTTTGATGTACGTTTTTTAGGAACCGCCATATTTTTTTGTTTTGGATTATTTTATTTTATTCATTCATATTTGGGGTATTTTGCTCTTAATTAACAAATTACCTAGAACATTTAAATTATACTACATATACAAAAAGATAGTCAGGTATCATGGTATTTTTTTTGCTATTCTAAAAGTTAAAACAAGCACAAGAAAATGTTCTAAACTTTCTTGTGCTCTTAAGTAACTATAAGAATGAATTGTCTTTTACCTTGACCCAAGACGACTAAGTTGTCTTAGAGCTATTCTTGCGATGTTGAAACCAGCCCAAGATGCAGCAATTAGCAAAGGAAAAAGAACTATTAAAAGTCGCATGTCCATTACAGATTTCCTCTTGTAATCTTTCCTAAATATTATAACTAATCAGTCAGTATTCTGTATTTATAAAAATTAAATTAGTATATTATAATTTTTTATACTGATATAGATAAGCAAAATTATAAAAACAAAAAACTTAATAAATCAAATAAAATACGTTAAATTTCACCGATTTCTCTTATGACGGATCTTCCTTTTACATTAGATCAATTAAGAATTCTTAGAGCTATTTCCATAGAAGGTAGTTTCAAAAAAGCAGCTGAAAGTTTATATATTTCACAGCCTGCAGTCAGTTTACAAATCCAAAATTTAGAAAAACAATTAAATATAGCTATCTTTGATAGAGCCAATAGAAAAGCCTTATTTACTGAAGAAGGTGAAACATTATTACGTTATGGTAACAGAATACTTTCTATTTGTGACGAAACTTGTCGAGCAATAGAAGACTTGCGTAGTTTACAAGGTGGAACATTAATTATTGGTGCAAGTCAAACTACAGGTACATATTTAATGCCACGTTTAATTGGTTTATTTAGACAAAAGTACCCTCAAATTACAGTTCAATTGCAAGTCCATTCTACGAGGCGCATTGCTTGGAGTGTAGCAAGTGGTCAAATAAATTTGGCTATTATTGGAGGCCAAGTTCCGAAAGAACTTAAAAATACTTTACAAGTAACTCCTTATGCAGAAGATGAATTAGCACTAATAGTTCCAAAATTACATCCTTTTTCTAAACTAGAAAAGATTCAGAAAGAAGATTTATATCGTCTTCGTTTTATTGCTTTAGATCGCCAATCAACTATTCGTAAAGTTATTGATGAAGTTTTAAATAAAAATGGAATTGATAGTGCAAGATTCAAAATCGAAATGGAGCTTAATTCAGTAGAATCAATAAAAAATGCTGTTCAATCTGGTTTAGGTGCTGCATTTGTTTCTGTTTCTGCTATCACTAAGGAATTAGAATTGGGAATTTTACATTGGGTTAAAATTGAAGATATTACTATAACAAGAAAGTTATCTATTGTTGTGAATCCGCATCGTTATCGTTCAAAAGCTTCAGAAACTTTTAGTCGTGAAATTCTAACTTTATTTGTCTCGCCTCCTACTCCAAGCAAAAAATGACATAATATGACCATTTCGTTTTTCTTTCCTCTTTCTAATGAGAAAATAAAATTATTTTTTTATCAAGTCTCATTAAAATTCTGTACTTCTTTAAAAAATAATAATTCCAATAATACACAAGTTTTTTTTCAGTTTTTAAGGGAAGACTTCCAAGTTTATCTTTTTAATCTTGTTCTTACAGAATTATTATTTTTAGTTTTAGAGTTAAAAAAAGCAAACTCTAATCCTCTCTTTTTTTTCAAGACTGATTTTCTTTTAAAAATTTTAATAGTTAATTCCGAAAATCAACTCAGCTCTGATTTTCCTTTAAAACTGTTACCTCTTAATTATTCTTCATCTGATTCTTTTTGGTTAATTAAATTACTAGAAGTCGAAGAATTGACATCTATTAGTCTTTTACTTAACTACATTCTTTTTAATAAAATTAAGCTTTCTGATAAGTTTACTCGTATTCTTATTGAAAACTTAGTTTTAAAAGTCACAGAAACTTTAGTTCGATTGTTGTTAATACAAAATTTACTAGATTCTGCTTTTTTAAAGAATTATCCTGAACGTAATTTTCTTTCTTTAAATCTTATTATTCAATTAAGAAACGACCTGTATTGGTCGTCTTATTTTAATCTACTTTTTCAATATCCAAAATATATTCATAATAATATTCATCCCATTCTTTTACTTGTAAACAAAAAAATCTGTGTTAAAAATATCTATTTATTAAAAAGTTCTGAGTCTAATGATCTTACCCGACTTCAATCTTTTATCTTATTTTATTTTGAAATTACTGATTTCATAAGATTAAAAGTAAAACTGTTATCTTCTAGATTTAAAAAAGATTAATAGTTAACTAATTTTTTAACTATTAATCTTTTTTAAATCTAAGCTTATTCAACTGGATAAACACTCAATTTTTGTCTTTGTTTTCCAAATCTTTCGAATTGTACTTTTCCCTCAATTAGTGAATACAATGTGTTATCTTTTCCTATGCCAACATTATTCCCAGGTCTAAATTTTGTCCCTTTTTGACGTACAAGTATGTTCCCTGCAATAACATACTGTCCTCCATATTTTTTTACTCCTAACCTTTTTGAATTAGAATCGCGTCCATTTTTTGTACTACCTGCTCCTTTTTTATGTGCCATATCGAGTATTTTTTTTGCTTTTAGTTTTTACAAAGTTGTTCCATTTAAAGTAATATTATCTACCATAATTCTTGTCAAATTATCTCTATGTCCTTGCTTTCTTCGTGTCTTCTTTTTTGGTCTCATCTTATAAACCGTTACTTTTTTGCTTCTAAGATGCCCTAGAACGGTTGCTTCTACTTTTGCTCCTTCGAGGCATGGCTTTCCTACTGTAATATTTCCTTCCTTATTTACTAATAATACTCTCGTTAAAGCTATTTTATCTCCTGGATTTAAGTCTAGATGATTGAAGTCATAAAATCTTCCCGTTTCTACCCAAAACTGTCTACCACTTGCTTCTACTATTGCGTAATTCATTTATGTCATTAACCGTTTACTAATATACAAAATACAAAAAAAAATATAACCTTGACACCGTGCTACCTTCCCAAAGGACGACTCCTTCAGTATTATCGCCGCTGCAGCGTTTCACAACCGAGTTCGGGATGGATCGGAGTGGTTCCACTGCGCTATAAGCACCAAGGTTTAAAATCTTCAAAACTGTAAAGTAAAAACATAGAAATATCAAGCCCTCGATCTGTTAGTACACCTCAGCTGAATACATTACTGTACTTACACTTAGTGCCTATCAAACGGTTGTTCTTACCGTGATCTTACCCGCTTGTAGCGGTGAGAGTACTCATCTTGAGGTGGGCTTCCTACTTAGATGCTTTCAGCAGTTATCCTTTCTGCACTTGGCTACCCAGCGTTTACCGTTGGCACGATAACTGGTACACCAGCGGTGCATTCCCCCCGGTCCTCTCGTACTAAGGGGGACTCCTCTCAATACTCTAACGCCTGCACCGGATATGGACCGAACTGTCTCACGACGTTCTGAACCCAGCTCGCGTACCGCTTTCATGGGCGAACAGCCCAACCCTTGGGACGTACTACCGCCCCAGGATGCGATGAGCCGACATCGAGGTGCCAAACCTCCCCGTCGATGTGAACTCTTGGGGGAGATCAGCCTGTTATCCCTAGAGTAACTTTTATCCGTTGAGCGACGGCCCTTCCACTCGGAACCGTCGGATCACTAAGGCCGACTTTCGTCTCTGCTCGACTTGTTGGTCTCGCAGTCAAGCTCCCTTATGCCTTTACACTCTACGACTGATGTCCAACCAGCCTGAGGGAACCTTTGCACGCCTCCGTTACCTTTTAGGAGGCGACCGCCCCAGTCAAACTGCCCACCTGAAACTGTTCTTCGACCGGATAACGGTTCGAAGTTAGAATTTTAGCCTTACTAGAGTGGTATCTCACCATTGGCTCCGATATTCCCGCAAGAATACCATCAAAGCCTCCCACCTATCCTGCGCAAGCAAAGCCCAAACCCAATTCCAAGATACAGTAAAGCTTCATAGGGTCTTTCTGTCCAGGTGCAGGTAGTCCGCATCTTCACAGACATGTCTATTTCGCCGAGCCTCTCTCCGAGACAGCACCCTGATCGTTACGCCTTTCGTGCGGGTCGGAACTTACCCGACAAGGAATTTCGCTACCTTAGGACCGTTATAGTTACGGCCGCCGTTCACCGGGGCTTCAGTCGCTAGCTTCATCAAAGATTGACCAACTTCTTTAACCTTCCGGCACTGGGCAGGCGTCAGCCCCCATACTTAATCTTACGAATTAGCGGAGACCTGTGTTTTTGTTAAACAGTCGCCAGGGTCTATTTATTGCAACCCTCTTTCGAGGGTACCTCTTCTCCCAAAGTTACGAGGTAATTTTGCCGAGTTCCTTAGAGAGAGTTATCTCGCGCCCCTTGGTATACTCTACCTACCTACCTGTGTCGGTTTCGGGTACAGGCATTTATTGCTTAAGGTATTTCGAGCTTTTCTTGGAAGTATGACATCAACCACTTCAGTACCTTAGTACTTCGTATTCGCGCCTTAGCTCAAGACGTTTTCTCCGTCTCTCATCACCTTTAACGCTTAAACCGGTAACCAACATCCGGATGGTTTAGCCTTCTCCGTCCCTCGATACCAACAATAAACGGTACGGGAATATTAACCCGTTGTCCATTAGTTACGCCTTTCGGCCTCACCTTAGGTCCTGACTCACCCTCCGCGGACGAGCCTTCCGGAGGAAACCTTAGGTTTTCGGGGCATTGGATTCTCACCAATGTTTTCGCTACTCAAGCCGACATTCTCACTTCCACTTCGTCCACATCCGCTTACGCTAATGCTTCTATCTAAGGTGGAACGCTCCCCTACCGATCATAAAAGATCCCACAGCTTCGGCAGATTACTTAGCCCCGTTCATTTTCGGCGCAGGTGCGCTTGATCAGTGAGCTATTACGCACTCTTTAAAGGATAGCTGCTTCTAGGCGAACCTCCTGATTGTCTCAGCATTCCCACATCCTTTATCACTTAGTAATCATTTGGGGGCCTTAGCTGGTGGTCTGGGCTGTTTCCCTCTTGACAATGGAGCTTATCCCCCACAGTCTTACTGGTTGATTACACACTTAGTATTCAGAGTTTGCCTCGATTTGGTACCGCGTTAGCAGCCCGCACCGAAACAGTGCTTTACCCCTAAGCTATAGCATCAACCGCTGCGCCTAAACGCATTTCGGGGAGAACCAGCTAGCTCCGGATTCGATTGGCATTTCACCCCTAACCACAACTCATCCGCTGATTTTTCAACATCAGTCGGTTCGCGCCTCCACTTAGTGTTACCCAAGCTTCACACTGGCCATGGTTAGATCATCCGGGTTCGGGTCTGTAAATAGTGACTAGCGCCCTATTCAGGCTCGCTTTCACTCTGGCTCCAGCATTTCCTGCCTTAACCTGCCACTACCTACAAGTCGCCGGCGCATTCTTCAACAGGCACGAGGTCAAACGTTTAGTCGTTCTCCCACTGCTTGTAAGCTTAAGCTTTCATGTTCTATTTCACTCCCCTTCCGGGGTTCTTTTCACCTTTCCCTCGCGGTACTATTTCGCTATCGGTCATTCAGGAATATTTAGCCTTACGAGGTGGTCCTCGCAGATTCACACGGGGTTTCACGTGTCCCATGCTACTCGGGATACAACTAAGTAGTTAAAGTTTTCAGTTACAGGATTTTCACCTTCTATGATTTACCATTCCAGATAATTCACCTAACTTTGTCTAATCTTATTCTGTTGTCCCACAACCCTACTTAATAATTAAGTAGTTTAGGCTGTTCCCTTTTCGCTCGCCGCTACTGTGGGAATCGCTTTTGCTTTCTTTTCCTCTGGTTACTGAGATGTTTCAATTCACCAGGTTAGCTCTTTCATGTCTATAGATTAAACATGTAGTTTTAAGAGTTTTCTCATTCGGGTATCTCCGGATCAGTGCTTACTTCCAGCTCCCCGAAGCGTTTCGTCGGTAGACACGCCCTTCATCGCTTCTGAATGCCAAGGTATCCAACTTAAGCCCTTGTTCGCTTGAATTTTTCTATGTTGCCACTTTACAGTTTTCAAGATTTGATGGATTGATTATAATAAGACTTTGTGGAAGTAAGGGGACTCGAACCCCTGACATCTGCCGTGCAAGGGCAGCGCTCTACCAGCTGAGCTATACTCCCATCTGGGCTATTCTGGACTTGAACCAGAGGCCTCACCCTTATCAGGGGTGTGCTCTAACCAGCTGAGCTAATAGCCCTTACCGAAGTCATTATGAAAATGACTAGAAAGATAGATTTAAATTGTTGACACTTATTCAACCTTAATGAAGACTTATTTGTCTCCCTAAAAGGAGGTGATCCAGCCCCACCTTCCAGTAGGGCTACCTTGTTACGACTTCACCCCAGTCACTAACCCTACCTTAGGCGCCCCCCTCCAAAAGGTTAAGGTAACGACTTTGGGTATGGCTAGCTTCCATGGTGTGACGGGCGGTGTGTACAAGGCCCGGGAACGGATTCACCGCCGTATAGCTGACCGGCGATTACTAGCGATTCCACCTTCATGCAGGCGAGTTGCAGCCTGCAATCCGAACTGAGACCGAGTTTATGAGATTAGCGTACCTTCGCAGGCTAGCAGCTCTTTGTCTCGACCATTGTAGTACGTGTGTAGCCCAGGGCGTAAGGGGCATGCTGACTTGACGTCGTCCTCACCTTCCTCCGGTTTATCACCGGCAGTCTTTTTAAAGTGCCCAACTAAATGATGGCAACTAAAAACAAGGGTTACGCTCGTTGCGGGACTTAACCCAACATCTCACGACACGAGCTGACGACAGCCATGCACCACCTGTGTTCACGTTCCCGAAGGCACTCTTTCCTTTCAAAAAGATCCGTGACATGTCAAGCCCTGGTAAGGTTCTTCGCGTTGCATCGAATTAAACCACATACTCCACCGCTTGTGCGGGCCCCCGTCAATTCCTTTGAGTTTCACTCTTGCGAGCGTACTTCCCAGGCGGGATACTTAACGCCTTAGCTACGATACTGCACGGGTTAATACGTGCAACATCTAGTATCCATCGTTTACGGCTAGGACTACTGGGGTATCTAATCCCATTTGCTCCCCTAGCTGTCGTCTCTCAGTGTCAGTTATGGCCCAGTAGAGTGCCTTCGCCATTGGTGTTCTTCCTAATATCTACGCATTTCACCGCTACACTAGGAATTCCCTCTACCTCTACCACACTCAAGTTTGGCAGTTTCCACTGCTTTTCTAGGGTTAGGCCCTAGTCTTTAACAGCAGACTTACCGAACCACCTACAGACGCTTTATGCCCAGTGATTCCGGATAACGCTTGCATCCTCTGTATTACCGCGGCTGCTGGCACAGAGTTAGCCGATGCTTATTCCTCAAGTACCGTCAGAACTTCTTCCTTGAGAAAAGAGGTTTACAACCCACAGGCTGTCATCCCTCACGCGGTATTGCTCCGTCAGGCTTTCGCCCATTGCGGAAAATTCCCCACTGCTGCCTCCCGTAGGAGTCTGGGCCGTGTCTCAGTCCCAGTGTGGCTGATCGTCCTCTCAAACCAGCTACTGATCGTCGCCTTGGTGAGCCATTACCTCTCCAACTAGCTAATCAGACGCGAGCTCCTCCTTAGGCGAATACATTCTTTCACCTTGCGGCATATGAAGTATTAGCAACCGTTTCCAGCTGTTATCCTTCTCCTAAGGGCAGATTCTCACGTGTTACTCACCCGTCCGCCACTAGAATTAAAAATTCTCGTACGACTTGCATGTGTTAAGCATACCGCCAGCGTTCATCCTGAGCCAGGATCAAACTCTCCATGATATCCAGTATTATTTTTTACTTGTTAAATCTAACTTTCTGAAACTTAGAAAACTCTAAGCTCGGCGGATCTTTTAACTTCTCAATCCTGGAATAACATTAGCTTTTAATTTGTATGATTGTCAACCCTCCACAAATCCATTTTTATTTATTTTTCTTTTTTTAGAAAACTGGATTTAAAACTAGTTTTTTATTTTTAAATATGTTAAAATCCATTAAAAATCTAAGTTAATTAGGGATTCCTAAAGCTATATAAAGATACAATTATTTGTTTATTTTTCGAAAAAGACATAATTTCCTAAAACAAAGGGGGTACTATATCACAAATAAAAAAGCTTAAATAAAAGTGCTTTTTACTAAGATTCTTTTATTTATTTTTCTATCTAATATTAATTATGTAAATTCAATTAAATTTAATACGGAAAAAATTGGAGAATACAGTATTATCGTAATAGTAACACTTTAGAATAATGAGGAAAAAATATGATCAGTGATACTCAGATTTTTGTTGCTCTTATCTTAGCATTAGCTTCTTTAGTTCTTGCAATCCGATTAGGTCGAGCACTTTACTAAAATATCAAATTACTTAACAACTAAATTTGAAAAATAGATTCCAATATATATGTAATTTTCCAAATAGTTTTTGATTGTCAAAAATAAAAAAAATAAAAAAAACCATATGACAGCAGACTTAGTAAAAAAAAGTGAACGTCCTGTATTTCCTTTTACAGCTATAGTAGGACAAGAAGAAATGAAACTAACTCTTTCTTTAAACGTTATTGATCCAAAAATCGGTGGCGTTATTATTATGGGAGATAGAGGAACTGGAAAATCAACAACAATTCGAGCAATAACAGATATTTTACCTGAAATGGAGGTTGTTCAAGATGATCCATTTAACTCTCATCCTTCTGATTATGAATTAATGAGTGAAGAGATTCGTAACAAAGTAGAAAAAGGAGAATCTGTTTCGATTGCAAAGAAAAAAGTATCGATGATTGATCTACCGTTAGGTGCTACAGAAGACCGAGTTTGTGGAACAATTGATATAGAAAAAGCTTTAACAGAAGGTGTAAAAGCTTTTGAACCTGGATTGTTAGCAAAGGCTAATCGAGGTATTTTGTATGTAGATGAAGTTAATCTTCTAGATGATCATTTAGTAGATATCTTATTAGACTCGGCTGCCTCAGGGTGGAATACTGTTGAACGAGAGGGAATTTCTATCCGCCATCCCGCTAGATTTGTTCTGGTTGGATCGGGAAATCCAGAAGAAGGTGAACTGCGTCCTCAATTGTTAGATAGATTTGGAATGCACTCAGAGATTCGTACAGTTAGAGATCCTGAATTACGTGTGCAAATCGTTGAGCAACGTTCTGAATTTGATAAAAATCCTCAAGAATGTCTTACTCAATATAAGGCACAACAAGACCAGTTTAAAGAAGTGATAACAAAGGCTCAAGAACTTTTACCACAAGTAACTTTAGAATATGACTTAAGAGTAAAGATTTCACAAGTATGTGGTGAATTAGATGTAGATGGTTTAAGAGGCGATATAGTTACGAATAGAGCTGCTAAAGCCTACGCTGCATACAATGCTCGAACTAGTGTAACTGTAGAAGATATTCAAGCCGTTATAACGATGTGTCTACGTCATCGTTTACGTAAAGATCCTTTAGAAACTATAGATTCGGGTGACAAGGTCCAAAAAGTTTTTGAAGAAGTTTTTGCTGATGTCTTATAATTCTTAATTAATGTAATAGTTTGCTATACCGCAAAGGTGTGAGAGTATAGCAAACTATTTTTTTTCTAATTTTATACTAGGCTCAGTAGGATTCGAACCTACATTAGAGACTTAGAAGGTCACTGTCCTAATCCCTTAGACGATGAGCCCTAGAATTTGAATTATGTATATTTAATGGGCGGTACTGGATTTGAACCAGTGACCACCTGCTTGTAAGGCAGGCGCTCTACCGCTGAGCTAACCGCCCATCTAGCTAATACATTTGAATTAACTTCACTTGAAAATAGTCTAACATTTCTACTATTATTTATGCAACTTCTTTTTTCAAAAAAAATATTTATTTAAAATTAATTAAATAAATATAGATATTTTTTCCTTTAATACAGTTAATAAAAATGTATTTTAATTAATTCTTTTTTATCAAACTTCTAAGCTGGTGAAGGGACTTGAACCCGCAACCTACTGATTACAAATCAGTTGCTCTACCAATTGAGCTACACCAGCTTACAACCTATGAATATATATACCACAAAATCTTTATCATAGTAAAGTATTTTCTCGTTTATTATATTAAGTTATTATGTTTAAGGATATTTCTTCCCACTATTGTTTTTAACTTTTCTCATTAATTGAGATCTGGTTGATTTTTATCAAAAATAAAAAAAAAGTATCACGCAAATAATTTCACGGAGAATACAAAATGTCTCGATATAGAGGAGCAGTTTTAAGAATTGTTCGTAGATTAGGAGAGTTACCTGGTTTAACTCGTAAAACTACAAGAAGAACTTCAAGACCTGGGCAGCATGGTGATCAAAATAGAAAACCTTCTGAATATGCCATTCGTCTAGAAGAGAAACAAAAATTACGTTTTAACTATGGTTTAACTGAAAAGCAACTTTTACGATATGTAAAAGACGCAAAACGAATAAAAGGTTCTACTGGAGAGGCTTTATTACAATTATTAGAAATGCGCTTAGACAATATCGTATTTCGTTTAGGTATGGCCCCGACAATTCCAGCTGCTCGTCAAGTTGTTAATCATGGTCATATTTGTGTTAATGGTAAGCGAGTTTCAATTGCTAGCTACCAATGCCAAACAGGAGATGTAATTTCCGTGCGAAACAATCCTCGTTCAAAACAACTAGTTGAAGCTTATTTAGCTTTTCCTGGTTTAGCAAATGTACCAAGTCATTTAGATTTAAATAAATCTAACTTAATTGGTACTGTCAACGGAATTATTGAGCGTGATTGGGTTGCTCTTCAATTAAATGAGTTACTTATTGTGGAATATTATTCACGTAAAGGTTAATTCTCTCGAAAAAATATATGTAAATCTTTTTACCAAGAATTGTCTTCGCTTGGTAATGTATCAGATGTAAATAACCAAAGAACTCCTTTGTAAAATCTTTGAATAGATTTTAGCTTTGTTTTAGTATTATGTACTAAGTTCTCATTAAAGGTTAATTTTGGTTTATCTATGGTTTGTTTTTTTAATTTTTTAATATAGGAATATGACTCACTCGAGGGAATGAATCTTATGTTAGTGATCTTTTTTTCTGTAGTCTGTTGTAAGTCACTTAAATAATTTTCTAAGTTGTAAACTTCTAAATGTGGTTTTTTATTTACTTTTATATCTGTTTGATTTTTCTTTACTTCTTCTACATAAATTTTCCAAGCTCGGTCTGCATCCTCTTTGTTAAAAAAGATTAGTTGTTCTAATGATTTGGAAGCTTTAACAGATTGATTTTCTCCATAATTAATAATAATCTTTTCGTTTTTTTTTGTTTCCTTACTATATTTTTCACCATATAAAGGATGCATTATATAAACAGGTGTTCCTTTGAATGAATTGTGTGTGTATTGTTGTTTTGGATTTTTTCTACAATTTTTATCTTTTGAATAATCTTTTATTAATAAATTAATCTCTTTTAAATCCCCCACTAATTTTATTTGTGTTTTAGGTGGAGAAGTTTTATTGAGGTGGTAATAATTATCCAACCCTGACACTTTGATATCTATGCCATATTCTTCAACTCCTTTGGGATCTTGGGCACAAATTTCTTGTAAATACATTTCTGCATCTTCCTTATGCATAAAAAATAATCCCATATTTACAGGACCTTCGTCTTTACTCCATATAAAATTGTTAAAGTATTTTTCATACATCCAATCTGCAAAATTGATTGGTTTTAAACTTCTAGGAGATGCAATAACTATTTCTCCTAACCCATTAATTACAGAATAAACCGGAACCTTATGGAGTTTTTTTAGGATAAGTTTATCTTCTTTTGTTGGATATGCTGGTGATCTTGTATATCCTAATGGTGCAACTTTTTTTTGTTTTATTTCCAAAAATTGCTGTTTATTCTCAAAATTAATTTCAACAAATCCTGGTTTATCTACACTATTTTTCTCTTCGAGATTAATGTCGTCTCTTGATGGAATATCAACTTTTAGGTTTTTACCTTTGTATAAAAGATCTAAAAAAGTAGTTACAGGATCTTTTATATCTTGTTTTACTATGTTCGAATACAATTGTGGTACTTGAAAGTTATGATTGAATTTTTCTATAGTATTATTCATTTTAATTTTTCTTTCTTTTAGTTTTATAAAAGCTAATTTAACTTTTTAAATGAAGTTATTTTATCCCAATAATTTAAATAATTTTACTTTAGTTATATACAAAGATACTATACTTTTTTTTCCCAAGCTTTTTTTTTATAAATTGGTTCAAAATTTACGGTATCTGCCATTCTCTTTTTATGTAAGTTTCAGGAGAGCTTTTGTAACATATAAGTATTTTTTATTTATTATATAAGTAAAAAAATTACATGTTTTGCTTTTTTCCTGGTAACCTTGTTATAAGGCACAAGTTAATGAGTTATAACACTATATGTTTGCTATTAACTATCCAAGGATACAAATATTCTGAAAAATCAGTAATATTATAATCCAATTTTTTATTGACTATAACCTTCAAAGGAGAATCGTATGTCTCAATCCGTAGAATCACGGACTCGAATCAAAAACGAACGTTACGAATCAGGTGTTATCCCTTACGCAAAAATGGGTTACTGGGATGCTGACTATGTAATTAAGGAAACTGACGTACTAGCTATGTTCCGTATGACACCTCAAAAGGGTGTTGACCCTGTAGAGTGTGCAGCAGCTATCGCTGGTGAATCTTCTACTGCTACGTGGACAGTTGTATGGACAGACCTTTTAACAGCTTGTGACCTTTACAGAGCTAAAGCTTACAGAGTTGACCCTGTTCCAGGTGCTGCTGATCAATACTTCGCATACATCGCTTATGAATTAGATTTATTCGAAGAAGGATCTCTTGCAAACTTAACTGCTTCTATCATTGGTAACGTTTTCGGTTTCAAAGCTGTTAACGCACTACGTTTAGAAGATATGCGTATGCCAATCGCTTACTTAAAGACTTTCCAAGGTCCAGCTACTGGTGTAATTGTAGAGCGTGAAAGACTTGATAAGTACGGCCGTCCTCTATTAGGTGCTACTGTTAAGCCTAAGTTAGGTTTATCTGGTAAGAACTATGGACGTGTTGTTTATGAAGGTCTAAAGGGTGGTCTTGATTTCCTTAAGGATGACGAGAACATTAACTCTCAACCATTCATGAGATGGAAAGAGCGTTTCTTATTTGGTATGGAAGGTGTTAACCGTGCTGTTGCAGCTTCTGGTGAAGTTAAAGGTCACTACTTTAACGTAACTGCTGGTACTATGGAAGAAATGTATGAGCGTTCTGAATTCGCTAAAGAAGTTGGTTCAGTTATTTGTATGATTGACCTTGTAATCGGTTATACAGCTATCCAAAGTATGGGTATTTGGGCTCGTAAGAACTCTATGATCTTACACTTACACCGTGCTGGTAACTCTACTTACTCTCGTCAAAAGACACACGGTATGAATTTCCGTGTTATCTGTAAGTGGATGCGTATGGCTGGTGTTGACCATATTCACGCTGGTACTGTTGTAGGTAAGTTAGAAGGTGACCCTCTAATGGTTAAAGGTTTCTACAACACTCTTTTAGAGTGTCAAACAGACGTTTGCCTTGTTCAAGGTTTATTCTTCGCTCAAGATTGGGCTGCTTTACCTAAGTGTTTACCAGTAGCTTCTGGTGGTATTCACTGTGGTCAAATGCACCAATTAATCAATTACTTAGGTGATGACTGTGTACTTCAATTCGGTGGTGGTACTATTGGTCACCCTGATGGTATTCAATCAGGTGCAACTGCAAACCGTGTTGCTCTAGAATCTATGGTTATTGCTCGTAACGAAGGTCGCGACTACATTTCTGAAGGTCCAGACATCTTACGTAACGCAGCTAAGAGCTGTACACCTCTACAAACTGCATTAGATCTATGGAAGGATATTACATTCAACTATGCTTCTACAGATACAGCTGACTTCGTAGAAACAGCTACTGCTAACAAGTAATTAATTTTACTAGCTTAGTAATTCTTAGTTCTTTATAAAAAACCTAGAGGAGTATTTAATAATGAGATTAACACAAGGTGCATTTTCTTTCCTTCCTGACTTAAGCGACGAGCAAATCGTTAAGCAAGTTCAATACGCTATCAACAGAAACTGGGCGATCAACGTTGAGTACACAGATGATCCACATCCTCGTAGCAGCTACTGGGAAATGTGGGGTCTTCCATTATTCGGTATCAAAGATGCTGCTGCAGTAATGTTTGAGATCAATTCTTGTCGTAAGGCTAAGCCTAACATGTACATTAAAGTTAACGCTTTTGACAACTCACGTGGTGTTGAAAGTTGTTCTTTATCGTTCATCGTTTCTAGACCGACTGCTAACGAACCTGGTTTCCAACTAATTCGTCAAGAAGTTCGTGATAGAGTTCAAAACTACAGCTTCCAAAGTTACGCTAGTACTCGTCCAGAGGGTGAGCGTTACTAATTCTTTAGTTTTAAGTCTGTAATTAGTAATAATTACAGACTTTTTCTATATTATTTTTTCCATTTAAATTTTTATGAATGATAATCAAAGACTCAATTTAAAAGAAGAATACAAAAAAAGAGAAATTCAAGAACTTTTAGACCAACTAGATAGAGATTTAGTAGGTCTAGTGCCAGTAAAAACTAGAATTAAAGAAATTTCGGCTCTTTTATTAGTTCATAGACTACGAAAAGCTTTAGGTTTAACATCTGCAAATCCTGGTATGCACATGTCTTTTACAGGTAGTCCAGGTACTGGAAAAACAACTGTGGCTTTAAAGATGGCTGACATTTTATTCCGTCTTGGGTATGTACGAAAAGGACATTTGGTTACGGTTACTCGTGATGATTTAGTTGGACAGTATATTGGACATACAGCTCCTAAAACAAAAGAAGTTCTAAAACGTGCAATGGGCGGAGTCCTATTTATTGATGAAGCATATTATCTTTATAAACCAGATAATGAAAGAGACTATGGTTCAGAAGCCATTGAAATTTTGTTACAAGTAATGGAGAATCAACGTGATGATTTAATTATCATTTTTGCTGGTTATAAAGATAGAATGGATAGTTTTTATGAATCAAATCCAGGTTTATCATCTCGAGTTGCCAATCACGTAGATTTTCCCGATTATTCTGCAGATGAATTGTTGACTATTGCTAAAATGATGCTTGAGGAACAACAGTATCGTTTGACTCCAGAATCAGAAACAGTTCTTTTAGATTATATAGTCTTAAGAAAAAAAGAACCGCACTTTGCCAATGCTCGTAGTGTTCGAAATGCTATTGACAGGGCAAGAATGCGTCAAGCCAACCGTATGTTTGGTGCAGGTAATCGTACTTTAACAAAAGCTGACTTAGTCACTCTAGAAGCAATTGATTTCTTAAAGAGTCGTCTTTTTCAAGGAGTAAAATAAATAAATCTATTTATTCTTAAATAAAATAGACTCGTACATATTTTTATGAATAAAAAAACTTTCTTTAATTATGTACGAGAATAAAAAATTGTATTATACTGTTTTTATCCGAGGAACCAAGGCGGTATAGCCAAGTGGTAAGGCCAGGGATTGCAAATCCTTTACCCCCAGTTCAAATCTGGGTGCCGCCTAAGTCTAAACAGCAGTAAATATTGGGAGTGTGGTGGAATGGTAGACACAACAGACTTAAAATCTGTTGATCTTTAGGTCGTGAGGGTTCAAGTCCCTCCACTCCCATAAATAAAAAAACTTTCTAGTGTTAGAAAGATCTTAAATATTCAGTGTTAACTTTTGATTCTCGAACTAGAGATATTTTTCCTGTTCTCGCTATTTCGCAGATTCCAAATTTTGTCAAAATTTGTTCAATAGCTACCATTTTGCCTGGATCACCTGTCACCTCAATAATCAGTGAATTTTCTGAAAAATCCACAACTTTTGCCCTAAAAATTTTTACAATTTCTAAAATTTCAGATCTACTTTCCGAGTTTGCATTTATTTTTATTAACATTAATTCCCGTTCAACTGAAGGTAAATTTGTAATATCTTGTACTTTTAAAATATTAACTAATTTATAAAGTTGTTTTGTTAATTGTTGGATAGTTCTTTCATCTGATGGTACAACCATTGTAATTCTTGAGATTCCCTCTTGTTCTGCAGGGCCTACTGCTAAACTATCAATGTTAAAGCTACGTCTTGCGAATAATCCGGCTATTCTAGTAAGTACTCCAGATTCATCTTCCACAAGTACCGATAAAGTATTTTTCATAAATAGTATAATTTAGATCGTTTTTTTTACACTTTTGTAGACACGTTATTTGAAACCTAATTAATTTTTTGTTTTGTATTAATTATATGCGTATTTGAATATTTTAGGTTGCATTTTTTTCCGCAGCAACCTTTTGTATTTTTTATTATTTAAAAAGTTTATATTTTATGCATCTGGCTGGGTTTGAACCAGCGGTGTCTTTTACAAGAAACGGATTATGAGTCCGGTGCCTTCGACCACTCGGCCACAAATGCAATTAATTTAGGTATGGAGCTGGTGGGAATTGAACCCACGTGCATTTAAGATCCTACAACATAATCTTTCACAAGTTTAGCTTTATTCTATATTTAAAGCAAATACTTTTTTAATTCAATTTTTTATGTGGGATATAGTTATGTATCCATTTTCTCCCAAAAAATTTGGATATCTGTTTGTGTTTACTAATATCTTGTGTAAATCTTTACACAAAATGTACAATCTTTATGCAATTGCTAATTTACGAGCAAAAGGTACAATGTTGTTTGCATTTATTTCTTCGAGTTTTATTTACAAGAATGACTCAATCTTGACTTGCATCATAATGTCATTTTCTCAAAAATGTCGATGCCATATCAGCCCCGATTTTTCCTAAGTTATATAATATATAACATAAAAATGTTTCTATTTCTACGTATTTTTTAAAGCCATCGTTTCTATGTAAGCTTTTTTATAAGCATGGCGGGAATTGAACCCACGACCACCAGGTCCGGAATCTGGTACTCTATCCACTGAGCTACATGCTCTTATTCTTCAATTTCTTTCCTTTATCCGTTATTATAAATTATATTGTATCTTTTATCTTTCAATTGAAATAGTCTCTAAAGCCAATACATTATATTTTTTTTTGTAATTTAAATCTAAATTCTTTAGAATATAGCCATTGTTAGCACACTTATAACATTGAATTGTTAGAATGTCATATAAGTTTCGTTTTCTTCTTGTTCGTGTAAGTTCTACTAATCCGATTTCTGAAAATTGAATAATTTTTGGCTGATTACTGTCTTTGTTTAAAAATTTATTGAAATAATTTAGTAAATAAAATTGATCTTTTTGTGACCCCATATCAATAAAATCTATAACAATAACCCCGCCAATATTTCTTAAAATTAATTGATTTGATATTTCCATGGCCGCTTCACAATTAATCCACAAAGTACTTTTTCCTATTCCTATTTTGTTCTTAAATCCGCCAGAATTGACATCAATTACTGTTAATGCTTCTGTTTTTTCTATTACGATGGATGCACCACTTTTTAATTTTATTTTTGCTCTTATAATTTTTTGAAAAATATTGTCTAAATTATAGTCTTTAGTGAGATTTTTCTTTTTTATATAGTATTCAATTCCTATACTTTTTTTTGTATTTTTCCATTGCATTAGTATATTATTGGTTACTAACGCTTCTTTCTTTGATTCTACTATAATCTTGTTTATGTTTAGATCGTAAAAATCGCGCAGTACAAGATATGTAAAATCTATTTTGTTACTAATTAATCCTGGTTTTTTTATTTTTGTTAATTTAATACATATATCTTCCCATTGTTCTCTTAAATGTTTTAAATCTTTAATAATGTCGCCAATATTTTGTTTTAGTGATTGTTCTTTAATCTGAATATTTATGTTTTCTAAATTTATTAATATTTTTATTATCTTTAAGTATTGCTTATCATATTCTTCCTTTATTTTTTGTGTGGAAGTCCGTTCATTTTTTATTGGAAATAAAGAACTGTATTTTCCTCTTAGTTCTATATTTTGGCTTACACTTGGACCTTTATTTCCACTAGGTTCTTTTGTTATTTGTACTATTAAATAAGAAGAGTTAATGGGAATTTTGGCTAATGCAATTTTTTGCAATAGTTTATTATGTTCAATATTCTCAAGTTGAATAAAGCCATGATTTCCTGGGGTATTTATTTCAACAAAAGCGGCATTAATATTTTTCAGAATTTTTTTTATATTTCCTGCGTAAATATCTCCAATTTGAAAATTATCTTCCTGAATTATAACTTGTTCGATTTTTGAGTTTTCCGTAATAATGGCTATTCCAGCATTTTTGAATAAAATAATGTTTTTTAGATTATTTTTTCTCATATCTTTTTCATGCATTTTGTATAGATGATAATAATAGTTTATAAAAACTGAAAAATACAAATATAAAAAAAGAGTTATTCTTAGATATAACTCTTTTAATCAATTTAAGATTTAGTAATAAATCTTTCCACCACCCCATTTTTCTGATGAAACCTTCGGTGATAAAAGAATATGTCCACCAATTGCGAATAGATCTTCTTCACTTAGACTTCTCATTTTTGGGAAAATATCAGCACTTTTAATACTTGGATGTGTCTCAGCAATGGATTCTAGACCATCATATGTAGTTGGATTCTTCATATAGTCTACTAAGCTGTTAATATTATCTCTAGCTGGAGTTGCTAAACTTAATGCATCTGGCTCTAATCCTAGGTTTGGATTCGTCTTCGTAATTCCACCTACGTGACATTGCCCACATGATGCATTAAATAATCTTTTTCCTCTTTTTACTTGTTCTGGAGTAAGGATTACAGTTGTACCAGCTGAATCTAATGGTACTGTTCTTGTGTTTTCATCTAAGTCAATTGCATTTGCAGAGCTAGATAATACGCTGATGCAGATAATGCCTACGATAAAATTCAGAAATCTAATTTTTTTAAACATACTTTCAAAAAATGCAATATTTTAATTGTTTTTAGTGTTGGCTAACTAATTTATAGCTATAAGTGATATTTTAATAAATTTAAAATGTTATATTTGATTTATAAATTTAATTTAATAATATCAATTTTTTTCCAATGCATATATTAAAAACAAAGATACAAGATTTGTAAATTTGTTTTTAATATATGAATTGTTTTTGTCTGTTTTTTAGTTTCTTGTTAGCTTATCTGATTGACTTACAAGTAATAATGCTGTGCCAATTGGGATAACTACCACAAATAGTCCTAAAAGTAGACTGTTAATAAAAGCTGCTAAAGATGGAGTCATTGTAGTCCTTTATTTGGTTTATAACTTTTACTTCCTAATCTATAAAAAGATACATGGAGGCTATTAACTACTAATGTTACCATTTAATTTTTAATTAAATTCACTAATGATAAATAATTTTACGACAAAAATACAAATGTTTTTTTAAGTGAGTACAAAAACTATTAACCTGAGTTACATCATTGAAAAAGTTTACTTTTAGCTGCTATCTTCCGATTCTGACTAGATGAAATAAATTCATCATATGTAACCAGGCTTAATTAGAATTATATCATTTTTTTTAGGGTTTATTCCAAAAGCTAAAAAACTCTATCATTTTCTTTGAAAATGATAGAGTTTTCCCAATTTATAATGGGAAATAAAGCATATCTGGAAAAAATCGATTAGCTTCGATAATGAAAGCAGCGGTAAATGACATCCATGCTGTAATTAAGACAGGCGCAGTCGATAAATATTTTAAAAAATTGTTGTCCATGTTTGTGATCTTTGTTTATGTTAATTTATAACTCTCTTATCGTGGAGAGACAGTAATCTCATCCTCTGAAGCAATTAGTTTTCCACTAGTAAATTCTTTAAACGCAGAAAAAGGCCAGATAAATCCTGTTGACATAAAACTTAAAGCAACTGGAACATCAATGATAATTTCTTTTTCAGTTGGTTTATCTGTTGTTCTAGCATATACAACATAGCTTCTTCCTACCCAACCTATCCAACCAGCAATATATAGGAAAAATAGTCCAGGGATGACAAATTCTCCACTGTGACTCCAACGGCCATCTGTGATTAAATGGGGTAAACCATCTGTTCCACATAATAAACCCGCTTTACCATATCTATCGTATCGGTTTTTTGTTTTTTCGATCTGTTTTTGTAAAGCTAATGCAGGAGGTGTCCCAGCTTCATATTTTGATAATCTACCTTCAATTTTTTTAACACTTGCATCAAGCTTTGCTTTAAATGCTTTTGATTCTGCACAAGGCGTTAATCCAGCTATATCAGCTTTGGCTGCTGATGGAAATGCTATAAATGCGCAAATTAATAATGTTGAAATCCAGTTCTTCACGAATTTGTCTCCATAACTTGTTTATATAATATTAGCATGTATTCTATATATAATATTTTTTTCGTGAAAAATGATAATTTTCACAAAAGATTCTATAGACAGAACATTTTTCCTATGCTATTATTAAGACCTAGCAGCATATAACGGGATGTAGCGCAGCTTGGTAGCGCGCCTGCCTTGGGAGCAGGATGTCGCAGGTTCAAATCCTGTCATCCCGATATTCTTACTCTTCTACTTAAAATTTGTATTCTACTTGTCGCTATCTCATTTTCGGGCTCAAAGTTAATAACCTGTTGATATGTTTTTAAAGCTTCATTAATAGCCTGTTTTTTCTCATACGCAAATCCTAAATTATTTAGAGCTGCAATATAATTTGTAACGTATTTTATAGCTTCCTGATAATAATAGATTGCTATATCGTATTGTTGTGTTTCTGCATATGTAAACCCAACTGTATTGTATAAACTCGCTAATCCTTCTTTATCAGTTTGATCCCACATTTTTAGTGCATACCGAAATTGTATAATTGCTTGATCAAAAAGTTTTTTGGATAGGTAAATTGTTCCCAAGTTATAGTAGTCTTCAGAATCACATTTCTCTGTCCTTATTTTATTTTGTAGTTCAGATAATCTGAATTCGATTTGTCTTTTTTTAAGGACTTCTTTTCCTAAAATTATACTTACTATAGTAAGTGTTCCTAATAAAATAACAAGATAAATAAGTGGTAAGATATTGTCCATATTTCTTTTTTCGAATTATAAATTTACTATAAATTAAACAATAGCTTATTTTTTTATTTTATCCATAATGCAGTAACCAGTTGACATTACTCTAAATATTAGCTATCTTCTTATTATAGTAATTTTATACCGCCCCCATCGTCTAGAGGCCTAGGACATCTCCCTTTCACGGAGGTAACGGGGATTCGAATTCCCCTGGGGGTATAGCTAATAATTTAAAGATTCTTTTGTGTATCCACTGTTTTTTTGAAGAAAAAGGAGTGCGTTTTCTATTTATACGTCCGTCTTGTTTATGGATCGCCCGGGATTCGAACCCGGAACTAATCGGTTAAAAGCCGAGTACTCTACCATTGAGTTAGCGATCCTTTTCAAACTTCATAAGGATATAATACTTAACTTAAATAATAAAAACAACAATTCTCTCCGAATCTTATGAAAAAAAGATTAATTAATAATTATTTTCAGCAACCTAGTTCTTCAATTAAACGTTATAAGACTATCCTAGCTTCATTAAAGTTAAAAGGCTCTTCGGATTCAACTCCAATTAGTTTTTGTGTAACTAATATATATAAAAGTTATTCTTTTTTAGAGCTAATATCTTTCTGTAAGCATTAATAAAAATAAGAATTATTTCTTTATATTAATCAAATTGATACTTTTTTAGCTACACTTTTTTTTAAACTAATCAAATTAGATAAGAAAATATTACAATATACTTTAGAACTTTATTACAAAAGGTCTTTCCGAGTCCTGGTGTTTTCTAAAGTAATTAAATAATAATTTCAATTTGAGGTTCCTTTTTATGCCTAATTTAACAACAGTAGCTCAACTAGCATCTCTTTTCTTAATCATCACATCTGGTCCTGCTATTATTGTACTTATAGCATTAAGACGTGGAAACTTATAGTTTTTAGTTTTTTATTTCCAAAGCGAAGCTATGTTTTATAGTTTCGTTTTTTTAATGTTTTCTACTAAAATATCTAATTCTATTTCCTGTTGTGTACTAGAAAATTCATTATCTTCTGTTAGAAAAAGCATGCAGTGACATTCTTTTCTTTCTCTCATCGGAACACAGGGACAGTTCCAGTAAGCTGATGAAACTTCTTCCTCTTTATTATCGTAGTGTCTACATGGGCATAATGGAGATCCATATTCGTCTTTATGTCTAGCTAAGCCTTCTATAACAACTGAGGTTATTGTTAAATCTGAACAAAAGAAAGTATTAGTTCGCTTTGCGTACGTTTCTGAAAATTTTTGCATTGCTTGTAAACTTTGTAAACTTGGATCATTTATTTTTTTATTCATATATTCCTTCTTTCTTATTCTTAAAATTTTATATATTCCTATCTATATTAACACCAAGATGTTTGCAGTTTATAATATTTATAGATGAATAAACTTTTTATCCTAATAAAAAATCTTTATTCATACGACAATTTCTAATTTCGGACTCTACAAATTATGACAGCAGCTTATTTGCCATCTATTCTTACTCCATTAATTGGATTAATTTTTCCTGCACTTACAATGGCTTTTGCCTTCATTTACATTGAACAAGATGAAGTTGCTTAAGTGATATAATTCTAACCAATTAAAGCTCCTTCCAGTATTAAATACTTTGGAAGGAGCTTTAGTTGGTTAGAATTATTTTTATTTGTAAGTTCTATAATGAAGAACCTACTCCTGAGTAAGACCCGTAGAAAAATAATCCTACTACTGTTAGCGCAGCTATGCCACCAACAGTTCCTATTAGCCATAAAGGAATTCTACCTGTACTAGCCATATATTTATTTCTCCCAATTTAATAAATTTTAGAGATGTCTTAGATCGGCAAGACAGCAAATTATAAAATATAGATATAAGATTTACTTAGTTAAAGAAGTAACTAGAAAATAGTACTGCAAGTACAAAAATCAATAGTAACCCCCAAAATAGGGATGTACGATTTAACTCAACAGGTTGTTTATTAGGGTTAGGACCGCTCATTTTTAAACTCCTATCTTTGAATAAATTGCATCGATGTTATAGCGCCTAGGAAAAATACTGTTGGAACAGCTAAACCATGTACCGCAAGCCATCTAAAAGTAAAGATAGGATAAGAAATAGGCTGTTTTATTTTGCTCATGACATTACTCCTATTATTTTATAAACCTTTTGTTAGATCTTCTAACTCTTGTTTCGCACTAAAACGATCATTAACTAACGGTACTTGTTGACGATCTTGTGTGAAATATTCGTTAGGTCTTGGTGTACCGAAGATATCATACGCTAAACCTGTACTAACGAAAAGCCATCCAGCAACAAAAAGCGCAGGAATCGTGATACTATGAATAATCCAATAGCGAATACTAGTGATTATATCAGAGAAGGGACGTTCTCCTGTTGAACCTCCTGACATATACATTACCTCCTGAAAAAAGTAAGTGAAAAAGGAATAAAGATTTTGTATTGGTATATACTTGCAAAAAAAACACTTACTTTATGATTAAGCGTTTTTCTTTGCTTTTCTTCAAAGATATTAAACATCGTTGAGGAAAATATTTTTAATCAAGCATTTCGCTCTTCGTAATTACCTGACAATTACATTATACTGAACGTAGTTTTTTATTACTCTATAAGATTAGAAATAAATAAAAAATTTACTTATTCTAATTCTTAAAGTAGAGTAATCTGCTTGAAAGAAAACAAGAATGTATACTAGTTTAAAATTTTATCTTAACTTATAGTAACCAAAAAAAGAGTGAAAATAGTATTAAATTTAAAATATTTCATTACACTTTTCCCTTTTCTCTAAATCTCCCACCTTTTAACATTTTTGGTGTACTTTCTATTGGTCCCAAATGTTACTTCTCAAAGGTCGTTTTATTCTAAAGCGGGCAGAGGGAATCGAACCCTCATCATTAGCTTGGAAGGCTAAGGTTTTACCACTAAACTATGCCCGCTGTTGTCTTAAAAATATAATATCATAATTTATTTTTAAAATTACAACTTTTTATAAACCTTCTAAAGGCACCGATAAGAAATTGGCAAGATCTACTGCTTCTCCTTCAATCTTCGATAATAAAAGAGGCTCTCCTACTCTTGTAATAGGAATTTGTCTTTGATCTTTTGTACACAGATAAATTTCTCTCTTTGGATTTAATCCTTCTGAAATACTTAACTTAACTGATTTTATATCTTTGAAGATGTACTTTAAATAGATTTCTCTTTTCTTTCCTGGAAAACCAAGTCTGAAAATCTGAATTTCTCTTTTATCTTTATCATACCTGTTATACCCACCACCTACATTTAAATAAATATTAGCTGCTAAGAATATACTTAGTAGTATTCCTGTTGTCCCATAAAATGTCATTACTATTCCTTGTGGAATAAAAACAATATCTGATGTATCGGCAAATGGTATAAGTTGAATCTTTGTGTAACTTGAGATTCCCGCTAAAAAAAATCCAGTTCCTCCAATTAGACTTAATCCGGTCCACAAATAATTACTAAATCTCCGTGATCCTAAAATCAAGTCATTTCTAATGTTCATATTTATAGCTTTAATTTCAATTCTTATTTGTAAAATACTTAATTGATAAATCTCATAGTTCATAAAATTTATCAATTAAGTAAAAGATATTTTTTTAGATTAGTTTAATAGCTGATAAACCTAAATATAATCCTGCAGCTAATCCAAATGCACATGCTAATAGTACAACGTACCCGATTAATACACTCATTGTTACCTCTGTAAAACGACTTTAATTATTTCTATTTAATTCTAGTATATCTTATTCACGATAGACTTTGTTTACTCATTATTAAATAATTCTGGAATAACTTTTTTTAACTTCTAGAATATAGTTAAAATATCTATTTATTAAATTAAAATATAAGAGAAATAAATTTTTACAAATTTTAGAATAGACACTATGTCACAATTTATTAAACCATATAATGACGATCCCTTTGTAGGTAATTTAGCTACTCCTGTGAGTACATCAAGTTTTACTAGATCTCTTTTAAGTAATCTTCCTGCTTACCGAGCAGGTTTATCACCTTTATACCGAGGTCTTGAAATTGGTATGACACATGGCTATTTCTTAGTAGGTCCTTTTTATAAATTAGGCCCTTTAAGAAACTCTGATGTAGCGTTATTGTCCGGATATTTTTCTGCTGTTGGCCTAATTATTATTATGGTTGCCTGTTTAACAATTTACGGAATGGTATCATTTGAGAATAATGATGTAAAAGATGAGTTACAATCTTCTCAAGGTTGGCAACAATTTACATCTGGTTGGTTAGTTGGATCTGTTGGTGGGGCTAGCTTTGCTTATATTTTAATTAGCAACCTTCCATTCCTTCAAACTGGTGTGCTTAAATAACCAAAACATAAAAGCCCACAAGTAGTAATTACTACATGTGGGTTTTTATTCATTCATATCATGATATGTTGCTACCGCTGAAGGTGAAACTTGATTTAAGTACCTGAATATCCAATATTTAAATACGGTATCTAATACTACTGGAAATGTAGCAATAAATAAGAATATTAGGTCGCGATTTTCTGGTAAACCAAAATGTCTCAATCCGTTCTCTAGTACAACTTCCCAACCATGCGTTGAGTGGAAACCTACAAATATATCTGTGAACAAAATTATTAAAAAAGCTTTTGCAGTATCACTTAAGCCATAAATTAATTCATTGACAAATGATTTTAAGACTGAAATTTGTCTTCCTCCTGTTAGAATTAAATACGCGAATGTTATAAAAGCTAAGATGTCTGCAAGTAAATTCTTAATTGCATCCGTACTTTCTTGTACATAATATTGTGCTAATTCTAATGCTTTATTTTTTATTTCTTTATTTATAGATTCTTGTGATAATGGAGGAGATTGTCCTATTAAAATCTCAAAATGTATTTTTTCTTCAAATCTTTGTAGCTCACCAAAAGCTCGCTCTTCTTGTGATTCATTTAGGAAAATATCAGATTGAGTATCACTCCAGAAATAATCAATGAAAGGCGAAAACACAAAGCTTTTTGAAACTTGATTTACTATTAAAGGTACAGTTATTAATAATAAAAGATATTTAATAGAAGCCGCTGTTTGATATCTTGATACTCGAAATTCTTCAATAATTTCTAATTCAGAATTCGGATCTAATTCTTTTTTAAATTTTTCAAATGTTTTTGAAATAGATCTAGGAATTGGACCCGTTTTTTCAAAGGCGGATTGGTTTACGCTATTTAAACGCCAATTTTTCATTCAGAATTTATATTTTAAATAAATTATATTTTATTAATTTTTATCTAAACTAAGTAATTAGTTCCAAAATTTATCCCACAAAAGATTTTTATACCTTTTATGAAATAAATTTTTATTTTACATGTGAAGTGTCAACTATAGGTTTATTCTAAGTCCTTTCTGTTAGGGTTTCTTGAAGCATCATTTGATAGGAACCCAAATGCAAAAAGAGATACAAAGAAAGTCACTGTAGTATAAACAACAATTTTTAATGTGAACATTATTCATCTCCCAAGAGTGTTTTTTTGACTACTATGTTAAAGTATGTCTTTACTTCCCTAATTATATATGCACTTTTTAAATAAAGTTAATTCCCAGTAAAACTTTTATGTTTTTTTGATTTTTAAAGGTAAAAATTATGTTTCTTTTTCTTTATAGATTTCGTTCTTTTTCATCATTAAGTTCTTTAAGTCTTCTAAGAATTCTTCCAAAATAATCTTGCATATAAGCTTCTAGATTCGTTGTTTCCAAAGAATTTAGTTCAAACATGGTGTACGTACTATTCATATCTGCGGTAAAGTTTCTTCCTGTAGCTAATAATTCAGCAAATGCTAAACGTTCTGAAATATTTATTCCCCATTCAAAAAAACCAGTTAATTTTTTGAATAAAATTAATGCATTAATAGGAATTTTTGTAATTTTTGCTGTTTGCCCGGATAATCTTTCACATAATTCAATAATTTCATCTGAATTCCATGCTTTATTTCCTACTAGTGGAAATGTTTGACACTCAGTTTGTTTTAATGGCAAACTACGTAGCGTGAATTTTGCAATATCATGTGTATCTATATAATTAATCGAAGTTGGCTCACCTGTAATCCATATAGGCTGTTTTTCCAATATTGGAATTGCATATTGGCTGATTAAACCCTGGAAGAAGCCACTTAAATTAAAAATAGTATACTTTAGTCCAGAAGTTTTTAAGTAATTTTCTATCTGAACTTTTAATTTTACAAGTGGTACATCTGTATACTCATTTGAGTTCAGTACTGAAAAGAAAATGAATCTTTCTATTCCAGCGATTTTCGCTGCATCAATTAAAGCAATTTTTCCTTCTAAATCAATGACCTCTGCGTTATAGGGATCAGAAGGTCTTGCTGTTGAGGCATCTATAATTGCTGTACTATCTTTAAGTGCTAAGGGAATTGTTTCCGGTAAACTTAAATCCCCATAAACTAATTCAGCTCCCCATTCTTTTAAAAAGTACGCTTTCCTTAAATTTCGTACTAAACATTTTACAGAGTAACCTTCATCAATGGCCCTTCTTACGATTTGTCTACCAAGCGTTCCTGTTCCACCTATTATAAGTAAGCTCATGTCGTTTTTTATACTTCTTTTTATAAAAAGTTTATCAGATATTTTCTTTTAAGATTTCTCTTCTTAATAAAGATTTTTTTTCGAGATAAAGAGATGCTCGAACACTCATGGTAAAACCTGCATATTTTGAGTGTACTGCCTCTGCTAATTCCTTCATCTACCCTCATTTTTATGGTAGCTTGACTTTGAACTTACGAACCTTGATACAATGTAAATGTACTCTATTTCAAAATTTTAACGTAATTTTATATTAACAATGAACAATAATGAAAACTCATTAGAAGATAATGATTTAGATGTAAAAGTGCGATTCGTTCATTAGTAAATATTTTTTTATAGCTAATGGGTTATATATTTTTGTTAAACCATATATAATTAACTATTTCTTTGATGAAAGTGCAAGTCTTTCACTTTAAGTCTAAAAGTTACTCCTTATCTGCCCACACTAGTATTCTTTATTTAAAATAAATAGTGAAGCTGGGAACAGGGCCTAATCAGATTCTTTTTAACACAAGGAAACACTGAGGCTAAAAGGGAGCTCTTATGATATAATTCCTCCAAAAAAAGCGTCTTATCTATGAGCAAGAGGTGTTAAAAAAAATCTTGACTTAACTAGAGTAATTATTCCCGCCGCATTTTTTTACGTTATCGGTATAGACATGGGAATCTAGTAGGCGAATTGGTTTTATCTAAAAGAGCATATAAATCGAAGGAATGGAACGAATAAAAACATTATTTAAGTCGCTTATTTTTATTTATAAGCAGAGTACTGAAGTCTATTTTAATTCTTAAATAATGGGTAGGACAAAGCGTAATTGCTTTGAGGTATTCAAGAATTGTTTACTATTGTATTTCTCTTAGTATTAAGTTTTATAAGAAAATTCTTATCTTTGTAAAATACATATTTTGTGAAGGTTTCGTTCAAATTTACTTTTTCTTGTTTATCTGGAGCTGGATGCAAGGAAACTCGCACGTCCAGATCTAAATGAGAGTAGTTAAATACTGTATTTAATTTCGACTCATCCAAATTAATCTCAGAACCATATAAGTATGGTTTTACAACTGATGTAGAAACTGAAGATTTTCCAAAAGGTTTAAGCTCCGAAGTTATAGCCTTAATTTCGAGAAAAAAAGATGAGCCTCAATTTATGTTGGATTTCCGTCTTCGAGCTTACGAGTATTGGAAAAAAATGATAGCTCCTGAATGGGCATGTGTTCATTATTTAGAAATTGATTATCAAAATATTTTATATTATTCTGCTCCTAAAGAAAAAAAACAATTAAATAGTTTAGATGAAGTAGATCCTAATATTTTGGATACTTTTGAAAAACTCGGTATTCCGTTAACCGAACAAAAACGACTTGCCAATGTTGCTGTTGACGCTATTTTTGATAGTGTTTCTATCGGTACTACTTTTCGTGAAGAGTTATCCAAAGTCGGAGTTATTTTTTGCCCTATTTCTGAAGCTCTGAAGCAGTGTCCAAATTTAGTTAAACAATATTTAGGAACTGTTGTTCCTATTGGTGATAATTATTTTGCTGCTTTAAATTCAGCTGTTTTTAGTGAAGGTTCATTTTGTTATATTCCTGTGGGTGTTACATGTCCCTTAGAATTATCTACTTATTTTAGAATCAACAATGAAGAATCTGGACAGTTCGAAAGAACACTTATTATTGCTGATAAAGACAGTAAAGTGAGCTATTTAGAAGGTTGCACTGCTCCTAAATTTGATAAAAATCAATTGCATGCTGCTGTTGTCGAATTAGTTGCTTTAGACAATGCAGAAATCAACTATTCTACGGTACAAAATTGGTATTCTGGAGATAACCGAGGTATTGGCGGAATCTATAATTTCGTAACTAAGCGTGGTTTATGTGCAGGAAGAAACTCTAAAATTTCTTGGACCCAGGTTGAAACAGGTTCTTCTATTACTTGGAAATATCCTAGTTGCGTATTAGTTGGTGATAATTCCGTAGGTGAATTTTATTCAGTAGCTCTAACAAATAATTATCAACAAGCAGACACAGGTACTAAGATGATTCATGTTGGGCAAAATACAAAAAGTCGTATTATTTCTAAAGGAATTTCTGCCGGTAATTCAAAAAACACTTATCGAGGTCAAGTTAAGATGGGAACAAAGGCTCATAATTCTGTGAATTATTCCCAATGCGATTCTATGTTGATAGGTGATAAATGCCAGGCAAACACTTTTCCGTATATTCAAGTAAATAATTCGACGAGTCGAGTAGAACATGAAGCTTCTACTTCCAAAATTGAAGAAGAGCAGTTATTCTATTTTTTACAGCGAGGAATAGACTTTGAATCTGCGGTTAGCCTTCTCATTAGTGGATTTTGTAAGGATGTATTTAGTGAATTACCTATGGAATTCGCTTTAGAAGCAGATAAATTATTAAGTTTAAAATTAGAAGGAAGCGTAGGATAAAATTATGTCTTCAAATAAACAATCTAAAGTATTACTAGAAATTAAAGAATTAAAAGCTAGTATTGGCCCCAAAGAAATTCTAAAAGGTCTAAATTTACAATTACGCTCAGGAGAAGTCCATGCAATAATGGGAAAAAATGGTTCTGGAAAAAGTACTTTAGCTAAAATTATTGCTGGGCACCCTGCATATACCATTACTGAAGGTGACATTACTTTTGAAACTGAATCAATAATTGATGTGGAGCCTGAAATTCGTTCCCAAAAAGGGATTTTTTTAGGTTTCCAGTATCCTGTGGAAATACCTGGAGTTAGCAATGCTGACTTTCTTCGTTTGTCGTATAATGCTAGGCGTAAATACCAAGGACTTTCTGAACTAGAGCCTTTAGAGTTCTTTGAATTCATAAACGATAAATTAAGTATTGTTGATATGAATCCTGATTTTCTTAATAGAAATGTAAATGAAGGCTTCTCTGGTGGTGAGAAAAAACGTAATGAAATTTTACAAATGGCAATCTTAGAAACCAAAGTTTCGATCTTAGATGAAACAGATTCTGGTCTAGACATTGATGCTCTTAAAATTGTGTCTAATGGCATAAACGAGTTAGCTAACGAATCAAATGCTATTTTATTAATAACACATTATCAACGATTACTAGATTATATAAAGCCAGACTTTGTACATGTTATGCAGGATGGAAGAATAATAAAAACTGGAGATAGTTCTTTAGCTAAAGAACTAGAATCTAAAGGTTATGATTGGTTAAAATAATTTAATTAATTCAAAAACTTAAAAGACTCCAAAATTAGTCTGGAACTAATTTTGGAGTCTTTTAGCGTTGTGCTATCTCATTATTTCTTATGAGTATGATTGCTTTGTATCAGCAATACATGCTTTTAATAATTCTTCAGCTTCTGGAGTAAATGCTTTACCAGTCTTAATAATCTCCGCGTATTGTGGCTTCGAGTTTCTTAAGTTAGTTCGTAAATCTGTAACGAATGATTTTACTTTATCAACCGCAACATCATCTAGGAATCCATTAATACCTGTGTAGATAACAGCTACTTGTTCTTCTACAGGAAGAGGAGAATTTTGTGGTTGCTTTAAAATCTCACGTAATCTTTGTCCACGTGCTAATTGGTTACGTGTCGCTTGGTCTAAATCAGAAGCAAATTGTGAAAATGCTTCTAATTCAGCAAATTGTGCAAGTTCTAATTTTAATTTACCAGCAACTTGCTTCATTGCTTTAATTTGTGCAGCAGAGCCAACACGTGATACAGAAATACCTACGTTAATTGCTGGTCTAATACCTGCGTTGAATAAATCACCAGATAAGAAAATTTGTCCATCCGTAATTGAAATTACATTTGTTGGAATATATGCAGATACATCACCAGCTTGAGTTTCAATAATTGGTAGCGCAGTCATACTGCCTGCTCCTAAAGCATCGCTTAATTTTGCAGCTCTTTCTAATAAACGCGAGTGAAGATAGAATACATCACCAGGGAATGCTTCTCTTCCAGGCGGACGTCTTAGAAGAAGTGACATTTGTCTGTACGCAGATGCTTGCTTAGATAAATCATCGTAGATTACTAGTGTTGCTTGACCTTTATACATAAAGTATTCTGCAATAGCTGCTCCTGTATATGGTGCAATATATTGTAATGTAGCTGGTTCATCAGCGTTAGCTGCAACAATTACCGTATAATCTAAAGCTCCTCGTTCTTGTAATGAGTCTACAACCGCAGCCACAGATGCAGCTTTTTGTCCGATTGCTACGTATACACATACAACTGATTCTGATTTTTGGTTAATAATAGTATCAATTGCAACAGAAGTTTTTCCTGTTTGTCTATCACCAATGATTAACTCTCGTTGTCCACGACCAATTGGAATCATTGAGTCGATAGCTGTAATACCTGTTTGAATAGGTTCACATACTGATTTACGTGAGATAATACCAGGCGCCATTGATTCAATTAATCTTGTATCTGTACATGCGATATCTCCTTTACCATCAATAGGAACACCTAATGCGTTAACAACACGTCCTAAGTAGCCTTCACCTACAGGAATTTGTGCGATCTTTCCAGTTGCTTTTACAGCTCCTCCTTCTAAGATCTCTCTTCCTTCACCCATTAGTACAACACCAACATTATCACTTTCTAAGTTTAAAGCGATACCGATTGTTTTGTCTTCAAACTCTAGTAATTCACCAGCCATTGCTTGGTCAAGTCCGTAAACACGGGCAATACCGTCACCAACTTGTAGTACAGTACCTACATTGGAAACTTGTACACCTTTGTCATACTTGTCAATTTGTTGACGAATAATACTGCTAATTTCATCAGGTCTAATATTTACCATGTAATTGCTGTGATAAATTATAATTTTTATAAAAAGATTTTACTGTTTATACAGAAGCGCCTAAGTATGAAGATAATTCTCTAAGTTGCCCTTTTACACTCGTATCGATAATTTTAGATCCGATTTGTACTGTAAAACCACCAATTAAACTTGCATCAGTTTTGATATCTAATTTAATTTGTTTTGTGTTAGTCATTGTCTTTAGCTTTGCTACTAAAGCTTCTTGCTGAGATGCTGACATTTCTACTGAAGATGTCACATATGCAACTTCTACAGATGCCTTCTTGTAAGCTAACTCTAAGGCTATTGTGACTATTGAATCTAAGATGTTAATACGTCCACGATCGCATAGTACTAATAAGAAATTTAGTGTATTCTTATCGATATTGTCTGCAAAAATTGATTTTATAATTTCTTTCTTTGCAGTTATTGAAACTAATGGATTACTAATTGTTTTTCCAAATTCAGCTGATTCAGATGAAGTTGTTTCAATAGTAGTTAAATCACTAATCATTGAGTCTAGAGGAAATGAACTTCCTGCCATATCAATGAATGCATTAGCATAAGGTTGAGCAACCTTTACATTTTTTGTACCCATGTTATAGTTGTCCTCCAAGTTGAGAAATATTTGACTCTATAACTTTCGATTGTAAAGTCGGAGTCATATAATCTTTTAATTGAAGGCTAACTCTTTGGATAGCAAGATCAGTTATATGTTGTTGGATCTGTTTCTTGATCTGTAACTCTGCTTTTTCTATGCTTGATTTTCCATTATTCGTAAGTCTTTCGATATCTAACTTACCTTGCGCTAAGATAGTTTCTTTGACTGTACGAGCTGTATTTTCAGCTTCTTTTTTAATCTGTCCAATTACATTTTGCGCTTCAGCTAATTGTTTTTCTGATTCTAACAATCTTGCGTTAGCCTGTTGCAATCTTTCTTCTGCTTCCTGTATAGCTTCTGCCACTTTTTGTTCTCTTAGTTCAAGAGCAGATGTCAAAAAGTTACGTCCTAAATATACTACTCCTGAAAGTAGAATAGCTATATTTAATACGTTAGCTTCTAGGATATTTGAGTTAAACCCAAATCCTCTGCTAGCGGACGCGAGGTTACTTATTAGTAAAAAACCACCCATGTTGTCCATAATTCGTAAACTACGTAATAATTTTTATTGAGCTAATCCTAAAAGAATTATGCTTTAAGCTGACTACTTAAAAGTTTATTTTTAATTTGTTCACTTAGAGTATTAACTTGTTCTTCTAAAGCAACAAGTGCCTTCTCTTTTTGCGAATTAAGCTGAGTAGTTGCTTCGTTGACTAATAGCTCAGTATCTTTCTGAGCTTGTTTAATCTCCATTGCTACTATTTCTTGCGCTTCTTTTTGAGAAGATCCAATAATTAATTGTGCCTCTCTTCTCTCTTTTGTTAAATCTTGCTCATACTGTTTTGTAATAGCTTCTGCTTTTGCTAATATTTCAGAAGCTTGAGTTAGATTTGTACGGATATAATCATCTCGTTCATCTAAAACTTTTGCTATTGGTGTATAAAATATTGCGTTCAATACAACCATAAGTAACAAAATTTGTAATGCCATTAATGGCAGAGTAGCATTAAAGTCAAATAAGCCACCTGCTTCTTCAGTACTAGCCGCTTGTAAAGCCAATAAGAATAAAGAGTTTGTCATTGTAATTATTTTGTTCTAATTGACCCTTAAAAAAATTGTGTAAATGCATTGTTTAACCACAATGCTTGTGGTTAAACTTGCGGAAAAAAATATTTATGCTGTGAATGGATTAGCAAATAGTAATGCTAAAGATACAACTAGACCGTAAATAGTTAAAGATTCCATGAATGCTAAACTTAAAAGTAATGTACCACGGATTCTACCTTCAGCTTCAGGTTGACGTGCGATACCTTCAACAGCTTGTGCAGCAGCAGTACCTTGACCAATACCAGGACCGATAGCGGCTAGACCTACAGATAGACCAGAAGCAACAACAGAAGCAGCAGATACGATAGGATTCATAAGAATTTTATGTGTAATAGTTTTTTTGTATTTAAGAATTAAAATGTTTCAGAAACATTGATTGAATATATTAATTTTAGCTAATTTTGACTTTATAGTTTAGTTAAAACTTATATATTAATGATGATCTTCAACAGCTTCACCAATGTAAGCAGCTGATAAAGTTGAAAAGATTAATGCTTGCACAGAACTTGCAAATAATCCTAATGTCATTACCGGTAAAGGAATTAGAATAGGTACTAATAACGCGAATACTGATACAACTAATTCATCTGCTAAAACGTTACCAAATAATCGGAAACTTAATGATAACGGTTTAGTAAAATCTTCTAGAATATTAATTGGTAAAAGAATTGGAGTAGGTTGAACATATCTTGCGAAATATCCTATTCCTTTTTTACTAATACCTGCATAGAAATATGAGAAAGATGTTAATAATGCTAATGCAACCGTTGTGTTTATATCATTTGTTGGTGCTGCTAATTCGCCTTCAGGAAGTTGAATTAATTTCCAAGGGATTAATGCCCCTGCCCAGTTACCTGCAAAGATAAATAAGAATACTGTACTAACATACGGTACCCATGGACGATAATCGTGTTCACCAATTTGGTTTTTGGCAATATCAGATAGGAATTCATAAACGTATTCCATAAAGTTTTGCAGTCCTTGCGGCGCTTGTTTTAGGTCTCTTGTTCCTACTATTGCAAAACCTATAAGAGCTGCCATACATAGCCAAGTTACAATAAAGACTTGCCCATGTACTTTAAGCCCTGCTATTTCCCAATAAAGATGTTTCCCAACTTCTACCTCGGAAAGTGAGTATAGTGCGTCGAAAACATAAAAGTTATCTTGATACATACTTGCTTGAGTACAATGTTTTTAATTTATACATGTTAGTTTTTACATAAATGTAAATTTTATCTAACACATATAAATTATACCTTTGAAATTTGCATATAAAAGTTATCTTATGTGTGTGTTAAAAAGTATTTTAACGGTTTGAAAGAATCTTATTCTCTATGGATATTATGCAACAAAGAAAGTTCATTGTTCCTGACAACTAGTAAAAAAAACTTCTTTGTGCCTGTAAATAAACTACTAAGATAGAACTTATTAAAAAAAAGCAAAACTTTCTTTTATGTGAAAGTAATATCTTAATAGGTTTTTATTTTTTAAGCATTTTTTCTACTTCATCACTAAAATTCTCTTCTTTTTTTTGTAAGCCTTCACCTAAGACGAATCTTTCAAATCTCCGGATTTGAATGTTCTCTCCCAATGTTGCTATATTTTGTTTTACCAGCTCTTCTATTGTAATATTTGAATCTCTTATAAATGGTTGGTCGATTAAAACCATCTCTTTAAGTCTTTTTTGTATTCTACCTTCGACTATTTTTTCTTTTATTTCTTGTGGTTTATTTCCTAAATCATCTTTGGCCATTTCTGTTTTCTTTTCACTTTCAGCCACATCAGCAGGAATCTCATCTAATTTTACGTATTCTACATTTGGACATGCTGCGATTTGCATGGCTATGTTCTTCGCTAACTCTTGGAATTCTTGTCTGCGTGCTACAAAATCTGTTTCGCAATTTAACTCTATTATAACTCCTATCTTACCGCCTGCATGAATATAAGATTCAACAATTCCTTCTGTGGCAATTCTACTTGCCTTTTTGTTTGCGGATGCTAGACCTTTTTGCTTAAGTGTTTCTGTAGCTTTTTCAAAATCGCCCTCAGCATCTAATAACGCTTTTTTGCAATCCATCATTCCTGCCCCAGTTTTCTCACGCAGTTCCTTGACAACTTTCGCAGAAATTTCAATTGACATATTTTGCCTCTCAAATAAAATATATTAAATTAATTATGCTGTTTGTAACTCTTCTAAATGTGACCCTTTGATATTCCCATTATTCCCTTCGTATATCGAATCTGCTATTTTTCCTACGATTAGTTTTATTGACCGAATTGCATCATCATTTGCAGGAATTGGTATATCTGTATAATCTGGGTTACAATTTGTATCTAAAATTGAAATAATTGGAATGCCTAAAACTTTACATTCTTGCACAGCTGTACTTTCTCTTTTTTGATCAACAATCACAACTAAATCCGGTAATCTTTTCATATTTTTGATTCCGTTTAGATTTTTGCGTAATTTTTCTAATTCACGTCTTAATGTTGCAGTTTCTTTCTTTGGTAGCTTATCTAAATATCCACTCTCTTCCTTACTTTCTAAATCTTTTAATCTCTCAACTCGTGTTCTAATAGTAAACCAATTTGTTAGAATCCCTCCTAGCCATCGTTGGTTTACATAGTATGCTCCACATCTCTCCGCTTCCTGAGCAATAATTCCAGCTGCCTGTCTTTTTGTTCCTACAAATAAAAACGTTTTTCCTTCCTCTGCAGCAGCCTTTGTAAAATTACATGCTTGTGTTAATAATTGTGCTGTTTGAACTAAATCGATAATATGGATTCCATTACGTTCTGCATAAATATATGGAAACATTTTAGGATTCCATCGTCTTGCTTGATGTCCAAAATGTACACCTGCTTCTAAAAGCTCGGCTAAACTAACAACCGCCATAATACTTTTCTCCTAGTTATTAAACTAATTTGGGTTGTATAAAATATAGATAATCTTTCTTTTTAATTTAAACTTATCTTATGTTTTTTTCTTCAAATAAATTTCTTTATTCCTCTTTTATCTTAACAAAATTATCCTCTGTGGTGTTAATCATATTATAGTTTTTTGCTATGGCATCATCTAAGACAATATCTTCAAAATCTGAGGTTTTATTCGTTTCATTGCTGAAGTAATATTCATCAGATACTTGCATTTTCTTATCTGAATTAAAACTTTTTGATATATCACTGTAAGAATTAAAACCTGTTCCAGCTGGAATTAATCGTCCAATAATAACGTTTTCTTTAAGACCTCTTAACCAATCTGCTTTTCCTTCTATAGCAGCTTCTGTTAATACTCTAGTAGTTTCCTGGAAGCTTGCTGCTGAAATGAAACTATCTGTATTTAATGATGATTTTGTTATTCCTAATAACACAGGAGAATATGTTGCTGGTATCCCTTTTGTTAAAGTCATTGCTTCATTAATATTTTCTATTTGTTGCAATTCTACAAGCTCTCCAGGAAGTAATGTAGTATCTCCCCCATCTTCAACTTTTACTTTCGATGTCATTTGTCTGACTATAACTTCAATATGTTTGTCTGAAATATCTACATTTTGCGATTGATAAACATTTTGTACCTCATTAACAAGATATGTTTGGACTTTTTGTAAGCTTAATTTTGCAGCTTCATATAAACTAATAAAATTTGTGTAGAAATTGAAATGTAAATTTAGCATTTCATGTGGATTTGGTGCTCCATCTGTTAATGGTTCTGACAACAGAATATTTTCTCCATTTGATACGATGATTTTTTGCATGCCTCCAATAATAAATTCTGAGATAGATCCATCTGAACTGAAAATTTTAATACAGTTTGTGTCATCTGAATCATAGATAATTTTAATTTTTCCTGGTTTTGGGGCTAATTTGCAGGGTTCTTTTGGTTTTCTCGCTTCTAAAATTTCTTCAATTTTCGGTAAACCTTGAACAATATCCCCCGTTTTAGATCTCTCAAAAACTAAAATTGCTAATGTATCTCCTCTTTGTATTAATTCTGAATTATTTGTTTGTAGGATAGCTCCAGAAGACACTAAGTATGGATATCCTGCCCTGATTGTAATAGTATCGTTAGCAACTTCAATTACCTGACCAGATTCTTTGGCTATTATCTTATCTGCTATCTGATCTCCATATTTAACAAGTTCTCCTTTTGATACTTGAGGAGTTTGTCCATTTAACGATATTGTTTCTTGATCTTTGTCTGTCAAAACTAGAATTTTTCTTGTTGCTTTATTATTTAAATTAATTTTTTCTATTTTTCCGTCCGCTTCTGATAATAAATGAGTTTCTGCAACTATCGTTCCTGGCTTAATAATGTCTCCATTATGGACACATAAATTATTTGTTGTTTTGCCTTTACTTATCTCTCCAAAAGTATCTTGCTTTACTTGTAAGCTTTCTAGAACTATTAATTGTAATTGACATAAATCTGTATTGTCTAATGGTAAAAATTCAACATCTGCAGATAGATGAGGTTTATCTGGATTTGTAACCATTATTAAATATGTTTTAACTAGTTCTACTCCTGTAGCTGATTTAACTTGTTCTCCGTCCCGATACAATATTTTATTAACTATTTTGATACCTATTGAATTATCTAAATTGTTAGATATATCATTTTCAATTTCTATATTTTTTTTGTCTATGAAGTATTCTTTTACAGGGCGAATCAAAATTTCTTTTTTTTCTTTATTGATTATTTCTACATATATTGGTTTCTCAGTTGTATAATTCTCAGAAATTGTCTCACCTTCTTTAAAAATTTTTGCATTTTTAAAGAGTTCTAAATCATTTATTTGTTTGATAATTCCGGGTTTAATAATAATTTCTTTTACAATATTATCTTCTTGGATTATTTCTACATAACCTGAGTTAATAGCATATAAATCTTTAATTATCTCATCTCCTTTTTGGATAAATTTTTTCTCTTCAATCATTAGTAATGAAATATCTTTATTTATTTCATGCGTTTCTTCTGGAATCCAAAAGATTTTTCCTTCATTTGTAATTTCGTAGCCTTTTTTATTTTTATTTTTTTTGTTTACCTCTACCCCTTCATATTTAATAATTCCACCTGTAGAAGTTTGATATTCTTGTTCTACTAACTCTCCTATTATTTGTGAATGTACTATTTTATTACCTGGTGAACATAACACATTAAAAGTAGCTCCCTTATGAAATTCTAAATTATAAGGAAATTCAGAGTTACTAGGATTTGTAGCGGTTTTTAAAATTCCATTGGTTATACGAATTGCTGATGTAACTATTTTTAATTCTTCTATATGAAGGTCTGTTTCTGGGTCCAATCTAACGCATCCACCATAATCACTAATTACCTGATTAGTTGCAAGTATTGTTCCTTTTTTGATTTTATCTCCTTCTTGCACTTTTATATTGGCTGTTACCGGTAAGTTGTATACTTCTCCTGCTAAAATCCAAATTAATCCTCCTTTCGAAGTAGTGGTTGTTATATTTCCTTGTCTATCAATTTTTTCTTCTATGTTTAAATTAGAAAAATACACCTCACCCGAAATTTCACTTGTTAAATCTTTGGTAGCTCTTTCTGTTATTAAGTTCCCTCTTGCACCAAGCTCTCCGATTACTTGATTTTTTTTAAATTGTTCATTGTCATTTACGAATAATATACTCCCTTGACTAAACTCAAATTTATGTTTCTGTTGTTTGTAGTCATATAAATCTAATTTATAGCTTTCATCTAAAACTAAAGCCTCTTCTCCGTGTCTTGTTCTTATTAATCTACTACGAATAGATTTTGGTAATCTAATTATTCCATTAAATGGTGCTTTTATCTGTTCAGCTATTTCACCGGTAAAAACTCCTCCTGTATGGAACGTTCTCATTGTTAATTGAGTTCCCGGTTCACCGATAGATTGTGCTGCTATAATCCCAACAGCTTCTCCTAAGTCTACAAGTGATCCATGAGCTAAATTCCATCCATAACAAAATTGGCATACCGATCTAGATGATTCACAAGTTAGTGGAGATCTTACTATTACAGATTTAATGCCTGATTTAATTATAAATTCAGCTGTATCATAATCTAAATCTTGATTAATATGAGCAATAATATTTGCATCGTCAGGTGCATATAATGTTTCAAAAAGAACTCTTCCTAACAATCGGTTTTGCAACGGAATTAAGATTTGATTATTGTCTACCATATCACGCAAAACTATTCCATTATGTGTACCACAATCAATTTCTCGAATAATTATATCTTGTGCAACATCTACTAATCTCCTTGTTAAATAACCGGAATCAGCAGTTCTTAATGCTGTGTCTACAAGTCCTTTTCGCGCTCCATAAGATGAAATAATATATTCTGTTACAGTTAATCCTTCTCTAAAATTACTTTTTATGGGTAAGTCAATAATTTGACCTTGTGGATCCGCCATTAATCCTCTCATTCCCACCAGTTGTCTTACCTGTGAAATATTGCCTCTGGCTCCTGAAAAAGCCATTATATAAATAGGATTCAATGGATCTGTTTCTCTAAAATACTTAACCACTTCATCTTTTAAATCTTCACTGGCTGTATTCCATGTATCAATTACTTTTTGAAATCGTTCAATAGTTGTTATTTCTCCTCTTTCATATTGTTGTTCTGTGAGCTTTATTTCTTCATTGGTTTTATGTAATAGCTCTCTTTTCGTTGGTGGGACTCGTAGATCTTCGACACTTAAAGACAGTCCTGCTTGAGTTGCATAATGAAATCCTAAATCTTTCAATTTATCTGCCATGTATGATGCTCGTCCTGTTCCGTAGTTGCTAAATGCCCAAGCCATTAGTTTTTTTAATTCTTTTTTATCAATCACTTTATTAGTGAAACGAGGTTTGGGTGGAATAAATAAATATTTTTCTTTCATTTTTCTGTTTGCTTAATTTGATAAAACTAAAGAATCTAACAATACTTTGTTTAATAAAATTCGTCCTGGTGTTGTTAGTAAATATTGCACCAAGATATTGTTTTTACTATCTCTCTTTACAATTTGATCTGTAAATGTCTCAACGATTACATTTTCATTTACAATTTCTCTACTTAGTAATTTACTATTATCTTCTATGACTCCATCAAATCTTACCCATATGTATGAATGCAATGAAATTTTTTTACATTCATAAGCTAACAATGCATCATCTAGATTTGAAAAATAATATCCATGTGATTTTTGTTGTGATGGGTTATGAGCTGTTAAATAATAACATCCTAAAATCATATCTTGACTTGGCATTATTATAGGTTCACCTGTAGCTGGTGATAAAAAGTTGTATGGTGCCAACATTAACAATCGTGCTTCTGCCTGAGCTTCTAATGATAAAGGAATGTGTACTGCCATCTGATCTCCATCAAAATCTGCATTAAATGCTGGACATACTAATGGATGTAATTTTATAGCTCTGCCTTCAACTAAAATTGGTTCAAAAGCTTGTATACCTAGTCTATGCAATGTGGGTGCTCTATTCAATAAAACTGGATGTGCTTGTATTACATCTTCTAAAACATCCCAAACTGTGGACTCATTTTTCTGAATCATTTTTTTTGCTGCTTTAATATTGTTGACAAGCCCTTGATGAATTAATCGATGAATTACAAATGGTTGAAATAACTCTAAAGCCATTTCTCTAGGTAATCCACATTGGTTTAATTGTAATTTGGGCCCTACTACAATTACCGATCTCCCGGAGTAATCAACTCGTTTTCCTAAAAGATTTTGTCTGAATCTTCCTTGTTTTCCCTCAATTATATCTGACAATGATTTTAATGGACGATTATTAGCTCCAACTACGGTTCTACCTCTTCTTCCATTATCTATGAGTGCATCAACAGACTCTTGAAGCATTCGTTTTTCATTTCTTATGATAATCTCAGGAGCTAATATTTCTTGTAATCGAATTAGTCTATTATTTCTATTCAATACTCTTCGATATAAATCATTTAAATCAGAAGTTGCAAAACGTCCCCCATCTAGTTGAACCATAGGTCTTAGATCAGGTGGGATTACGGGTAAGACAGTTAAAACCATCCAAGATGGATCAGATCTAGTTGCAATAAAATTATCTATGACTCTTAATCTTTTAATGGCTTTATCTCTTCTATTCCCCCTTGCGGATAACACTTCTTCTCGTAAACTTTCTGCTTCTACTTCTAGATCAATATCTTTAAGTAACTTTTGAATTGCTTCTGCTCCAATGCCTACCTCTACGCCGTATAAATCGGAGTCTTCTTGATATAGCTGATCTTCAATTGCTATCCATTCATCTTCATTTAATAGTTGCTTATATCTTAAATTTGAGGAATTTCCCGTGCGTGTGACAACATAGGAATTAAAATATACAATTTGTTCTACATCTTTTAACGCTATATCTAAAAGTATGGCTATGTAACTGGGTAAACTCTTAAGATACCAAACATGTGTTACAGGGGCTGCTAATTCAACATATCCCATTCTATGTCTTCTAACTTTAGATTCTGCTACTTCTACACCACATCTTTCACATACTATCCCTTTATATCTAACCCGTTTATATTTTCCACAATGACATTCCCAATCTTTAACAGGTCCAAATATTCTCTCACAAAATAACCCATCCATTTCTGGTTTAAGGGTCCTATAGTTTATTGTTTCTGGTTTTGTAACTTCTCCAACAAATTGTCCGTTGGGTAATTTTCTTTCTCCCCATTTTCGTATTCTTTCTGGAGATGCTAAATTGATTTTGACGTAATCAAAATATTGTTCTAATTTAGGCATTGTAATTTTTGTTTAAAGGTTTGATTGGATTCATTAAGTAAAACTTTCTCGTTCTGATTGTTATAAAAATGAGTTTTCTATATCTTCACGTGTGATTGATTCATATGTTGGTCTAGATGGGGCTTGTCTGTTTTGTAAGTTTGACATTAAATCTACTTCTATTCCTCTTGTTTGTCCATCTGGTAGATTTTCTATTTTGTATGCCCCGATGTCTAGTCCTAATGATTGTAATTCGCGCATTAATACTTTAAAGGATTCAGGAGTCCCTGGTCTTGGTATTGGTTTTCCTTTCACTATTGCGTTAAGCGTTTCATTTCTACCTTGCATATCATCTGATTTTACAGTTAATAATTCTTGTAATGTGTATGCTGCTCCAAATGCTTCTAATGCCCAAACTTCCATTTCTCCTAGCCGTTGCCCGCCGTGTTGTGCTTTTCCTCCTAATGGTTGTTGTGTTACTAATGAATATGGACCTGTTGATCGAGCATGAATTTTATCATCTACTAAATGTACAAGTTTGAGCATATATGAAATTCCAACTGTTACTGGATTATCGAACTGTTCTCCTGTCCTCCCATCAAATAAAGTTACTTTTCCAGGATGTCTTAAATCAAATATCCAATCTTTCTCAGTTAGATTTTTCGTTTGCATTAGCTTTTCATTAATTAAAACTCTAGATGCTTCTGCTCCATGCATTTCATCAAACGGAACTATTTTGTACCTCTTATTTAAATTTTCTGCTGCTAGTCCAAGTAAACACTCAAAGATTTGCCCCACGTTCATTCTTGATGGTACTCCTAAAGGATTTAGAACTAAATCTACAGGAGTTCCATCTGGAAGATAAGGCATGTCTTGTCTAGGAAGTATTCGAGAAATGATTCCTTTGTTTCCATGCCGTCCCGCCATTTTATCACCAACCTGAATCTTTCTACTTTGAGCTACATATACTCTAATTACAATATTTGCTCCAGTTGGTAGATCATCTCCTTTCTCTCTTGTAAAAATTCTTACATCTAATACTCTACCTCTTCCGCCATTTGGTATTCGTAAAGATGTATCTCTAACGTCTCTTGCTTTTTCTCCAAAAATTGCTCTTAATAATTTTCCTTCTGGTGGTTGATCGGATTCTCCTTTTGGTGTTACTTTTCCTACAAGTATATCTCCTGTTTCTACCCAAGATCCTATAACTATTATTCCATTTTCATCTAATTTTCTTAGTGCATATTCTCCTACATTTGGGATCTCTCTTGTTATCTCTTCTGACCCTAACTTTGTTTGTCTTGCTTCTATTTCGTATTTTTCAATATGCACTGAAGTATACACATCGTTATACACTAATCTTTCGCTTATCAGAAAAGCATCTTCATAGTTGTAACCTTCCCATGGTAAGTACGCTATCAATATGTTTTGCCCTAAAGCTAGTTCTCCTCCTTCAGTAGCAGCTCCATCAGCAATGACTTGTCCTCCGATAACTTCTTCTCCTAACCAAACACATGGTCTTTGATTAATACATGTATCTTGATTAGATCTTTGATACTTCTGTAAATAGTATGACGTTTCTTTTCCTTCTGAATCTGTAATGCAAATTTTATCTGCTGAAACGTAACTAACTTTTCCATTTTGGTAACTAACTACCACCATTCCAGAATCTCTTGCTGCTTGTGCTTCTAAACCTGTTCCTATTAATGGACTTTCTGGATACAGCAATGGAACTGCTTGTCTTTGCATATTTGAGCCCATCAATGCTCTATTGGCATCATCGTGTTCTAAAAATGGAATCAAGGATGTTGCAATCGATATAACCTGTATAGGCGATACAGCTAAGTAATCAACTTGATCTTTTTTCGTCGTTATAAACTCTTGTCTGTATCGAACAGGTACTACATCACTGCCTATGCACTGTTCTTCTGTGATAGGAATATCTCCAGGAGCTAATTGAAAATCATCTTCTTGATCTGCCGTTAAGTATACAGGTGGATTTTCAAAATCTACGTAACCATTTGTTACCTTATGGAATGGTGTCTCGATAAATCCATATGAATTTATGCGTGCATGAGTTGCCAATACCCCAATTAATCCCGCATTTGGTCCTTCTGGTGTTTCTATAGGACATATTCTTCCATAATGACTTGGATGAATGTCTCTAACAGCAAAGCCAGCTCTATCTCTGTTTAACCCTCCAGGTCCTAACGCACTAATTCGTCTTTTATGTGTTAATTCCGCTAATGGATTGGTTTGATCCATAAATTGAGATAATTGGCTTGAGCCAAAAAATTCTCTAATAGATGCAATTATTGGTTTTGGGTTAACTAATGTATTTGGAGTTAGAGAATTGATATCACAGATTGTCATTCTTTCTTTAATGATTTTTTCTAATCTGTTAAGACCAATTCTTACTTGATTTTGTAGTAACTCACCAACAGATCGGACTCGCCTGTTACCTAAATGATCAATATCGTCTATCTCCCCTAAATCAAATTTTAAGTTAATTAGATAATCTATGGCCGCTAACGTATCTTGTGGAGTTAATACTCTTATATTTTCTGGTATTGAAATCTTTAACTTTTTATTTATTTTATATCTTCCTACTTTTCCTAGATCATATCGTTTAGGATCGAAGAAACGTGAATATAAAATTTGTTGTCCGCCATTAACAGTAGCTGGTTCTCCTGGTCTTAACTTGCTATACATTTGGATTAATGATTCTTCCGTTGTATAATTCCCTTCAACCCTAAAACTTTTTTTTAAATATTCTGGGTGTCTTAAACCATTATAAATATCAGTATCACTAAGTCCCATCGCTTTAAGAAAAACGTGTGCTGGAATTTTTCTTGTTTTATCAATTCTCACCCATACAAGATCATTTCGATCTGTTTCAAATTTAACCCATGCTCCTCGATTTGAAATTAAGCTACTACTGTATGTGCGTCTTCCTTGTTTATCTGTTTCTGCTTTGTAATAAATTCCTGGACTTCTTACAATCTGGTTTACAATAACCCTTTCTGCTCCATTAATTATAAATGTTCCTCTATCAGTCATTAGAGGTAAGTCTCCTATAAATACCTCTTGCTCTTTTATTATTCCTGTATTTCGGTTTATTAATCTTGCAGGAACATAAACTTGTACAGAATAAGTCGCATCTCTTCTCTTACACTCATTGACATTATATTTTGGACTTTTAAGTTTGTATTGGTCGCCTAATAAATGTAATTCTAAGTTACCACTATAATCAGTGATAGGTGAAAAGCTTTTAATTTCTTCAGCGAGTCCCTCTTCAAGAAACCAGCAAAAACTCGCACGTTGAATTTCTACTAAATCGGGCAAGATAAAGGTAGAAAAATTAGTGCTAGACATGAGAATATACTCTCCTTAATAAATGAAATATTTAGTAGATTTTATTTAGCAGTGAAACTGCGATTGAAAACATTGAATTTGACTTTGGTTATTTGTCTTTTGGAATTTCTTTAGTTCTTTGATTTGAACCAACTTTTTAGAAAAATAAAATTAGAAAACTCTTTATGCTTTGATTAAGTATATTTGCGGAAATATAAACTTATATATTGTTTTAGATTGATGAAAAGTGTGATTCACAAATCTAAAACAATACATTTCATATTGTATTTATTTTGGTCGTACTCAATCTTTTACTTTTTCATTAAAAAGAATAAATATAATTTGCTTTATATCTTTTATTAATGTTTAGTTTATGGTTTTTGTCTCTAATGAAATAAAAACTTTAGTTCTTTCTCTGAACTTTTGCTAATGCTTTTGCCAAAGTAGCTTTTTTTGCGGCTCCTGTATTAGAATGAAATATTCCTTTTTGAACTGCTTTATCAATCTTGCTATATGATAATGACATTAATTCTGCTACTTGTATCTTGTTGTTTTCGTTTAAATTTGAAATCGCCACAAGGCATTTTTTATATATTGTTTTGATTGCTGATTTGTATGCTTTATTTCTTAAACGATTACGTTCGTTAACTTGTATTCTTTTAATTGCTGATTTTGAATTTGCCATGATATTAATGATTATGATTTAGTCCACTAAATCTATATCCTTTCTCTAAAAATGTTATTTCTAACGAATATTCAACTAAATAATTGTATATCATTAGAAATATATTGACTACTTAAAGATTACAAAAATAGTTTTTAATTCTAAACTATGTACAAATGTATTAAGTTAGTATGTTTTTCTAAAATAAACTTAATTTCTTAATCATTTCTTTATTAGTTGTCGTTTTAAAATTTAGTATCATTATAATGATGATAAAAATTGAGAATAATGCAAAGCCATTGTTTGACCTAATCTTATTATTAAGATATATTAAAGTAACAACAATCTCTTAAATTAATGTAATTATCCGAAGTTTTTCTAGTTAATTACCACTATATTAAAATATGGATTGTTTTAGTACAAAAGTTAGTTTGTTTTTCTCTTGAAACAAAATCTTATTTTTAAGGTTGCCTTATCTTTTGTGTATTCTAGATTGACGGAGTTTTATGAAAATTATCTTTCGTTCTATTAAGCCCTCTCTCTTAGAAATTAAGTTTATAAAAAATTAATTCAAATTATTAATTTTGTCTTTAAATAAAGTACTTTATTTATACACTCTTAGAATTAGATTTTTAACAAACATAAATGTAATAAAAACATGGCAAAAAGTAAAGGTGCTCGTATAGTAATTACTCTGGAATGTAAAACTCCTGAAGGCGTTTACAGATATAACACAACAAAAAATAGAAAAAATACTCCTAATCGAATTGAGTTAAAAAAGTATTGTCCTGTAACAAGACGACATGAGATTTTCAAAGAAATAAAATAAAATTATCCTAAGAATTTAACTTAATTTTAATTATGGCTATTTATCGTAGAAAAGTATCCCCTCTAAAGACTGATGATTTAATCGACTATAAAGACGTTGAACTATTAAGTAAGTTTTTAACAGAGCAAGGAAAGATCTTACCTAGAAGACTAACAGGCTTAACAACTAAGCAACAAACTAAATTAACTAAAGCGATAAAGAAAGCTCGCCTTCTTTCTTTATTACCATTTGTTAATCGTGAAGGGGCTTTATAACATTGTTGTTTCCTTTGAGAATAAAAAAAGAGAGAACTCTGTAAAATGATTTACAGAATTCTCTCTTTTCTTATCCTCGTTTTTTTGGTGTTAAATTTAAAGCTTTAATAATGTCTTTTTCTTTCCATTCATTGAAATCTTCCACAAAAATACCACATTCATTTCCTATTAGAATTTCCCCTACATCTTGTTTAAATTGTTTCAAAGAAGATATTGGCCCTTTATATATTGTTTCAGAATCTCGAATTACTTCAATAGACGATGATTTCTTTATTTTTCCTTCTTCTAAATAACAACCTGCTACAAAACTTTTTCCAAGTGGAAAAACTGTCTTCACTACTGCTTCACCTATTATCTCTTCTTCGTATTCTGGTCCTGTGATTTCTTCTATCATTAGTTCTACATCTTCAAAAAGATCATAAATCACATCGTATTCTTTCACACTTACGTTCAAGTGTCTTGCAGCTCTCCTTGCCCCAGAAGCTAATGTTGTATTAAATGCTAATATTGTCGCTCCACTTGTGTCTGCGAAATCTATATCTGTTTCAGTTACTTCTCCTGGTGAAGTATAAATCATTCTAATTTGAACTTTATTCTGGGGAATTTTATTAATTGTGTTAACAATTGCTTCAACAGACCCATGAATATCGGTCTTAATAATTAAATTAATTGTTCCTAATGTTTCTGAGTTTGAGATTGTATAACCTTCTGAAATTGTTGTTGATAACGTTTGTCTGTCTTTTTCTAATTCTGCTGCTAATTTTGCTTCTTTTTCATTTGGATATACTTCAAAATAATCACCTGTTATAGGAACTTCTGAAAGTCCCCAAATAAGTACGGGGGATGCAGGCCCACAATTCTCTATTGTTTCTCCGTCGGAATTAACCATTCCTCTAATCTTTCCGACAGCTGCTCCGGCTACTATTATATCTCCCACTTCTAATGTTCCATTTTGCACGAGTAATGTAGCTACAGCTCCTTTTGTTCTATCTAAATTTGCTTCTAAGATAGTCCCTTGAGCTTTTTCCTTTGGATTAGCTTTTAAGTCCTCTAATTCAGCAACTAATAGTATAGTCTCTAACAATTGATCAATGTTTGTACCTTGTGAGGCACTAATAGCAACTGTTTGCACATCACCACCCCAACTTTCTGGAATTACATTATATTGTGTTAGCTCTTGTTTTATTCTCTCTATATCTGCATTTTCTTTATCAATCTTGTTTATTGCGACAATCAAAGGGATATTTGCTTTTTGTATTGATTTGATAATCTCTACTGTTTGTTCTTTTACTCCATCATCTGCTGCAACAACTAAGACTCCTATATCTGTAACTCTAATTCCTCTTGATCTCATCCCTGAAAAGGCCTCATGCCCCGGTGTGTCTAAGAAAACTAGTTTTTTAGTTGTATCTCTATGATTTATATTGACTTCATATGCACCCATTCTCTGTGTTATTCCACCAGCTTCTTTTTGTGCTATTTGAGTTTGTCTCAATTTATCTAATAAAGTTGTTTTTCCATGATCCACATGTCCCATGACTGCTACAATGGGAGGTTTTTCTATTAATTGGTCAATATTTGCTGAATTATTGGACCTTATTCTTGTCTCTTCTTTCTCTTCTATTTGTTCTACTGTTACTAAAACTCCTAACTCTTCTCCTACTGTTTTTGCTGTATTCACATCAAGAATTTGATTAATGGTTACTCCTATTCCTTTTAAAAATAGACTTCGAATTATTTCTGTTTCACTTATGTATAAAAACTGTGCCAATTCCTGCACTGATATTGGACCCGGAATAATAATTTGTTCTGGGGTCGTCTTAATTTCTTCTAAACCTTTTTTGTTTAAATTATTTTTTTTATTTTTCTTTGTTGTGCCTGTTTTTGCGGTATTTTTAAAATTTATTCTCTTTGTATCACTTCCTTTATTCTGATTTGTGTTATTGACTGGTCTTGCCAATGATAATGAAATTGCATTTGATTTATTATTATTATTATTGTCACCTCTTATATTGTTATAATCATCGTCTACTTCAATATTTGCTCTTATTTTCTTCTTACTACGTATTTTTGACTTGCCATTCTCATTTTCTCGGTCATCATCCCTTTCATTCTTTTTGTGCTTTCGTTCTACTTTATTATTTGGCTTTTCTGCAAGTGTGATCGGAAATTCACGATTTTTTTCTAAAAGCCCAAACTTATCATCATTGCTTATTTCATCTAAATCATCGTTTAATGCGACTTTTAACGGATTTGTTAGAAGTAATAAACCACTGCCGTTATTTTCTTTTTGGGAACATAAAACTAATATTGACTTTTTCTGTAGTCTTTTTCGGATCAAAGCGTAATTATTTTGTAGCATTTTTTGTATTTGTATTTTTTTTGCTTGAGATGTAAATAAAAATAAAAAGCAAAATGTTAAGCGATAAATGTTTGTAAAATATTTCCTTTTGGAAACATCCTAGACTTTTTCTCCATCTGTATAATTATATTTTCGTTATACTAATAGAGTATAGAAAGTAGCTATTTAAAAGACCTGAAAAGTTGAGCTTTTTTTATTATTATCTAATTTAATTAAAACAGAAACAACTCACTGTAAAACCATGCCTAGATTTCAAAAAAATGATAATTTTATTGATAAAACTTTTACAGTTTTAGCTGATATTGTCTTAAAAGTCTTGCCGGCTAGCAAACAAGAAAAAGAGGCCTTTTCATATTATCGAGATGGTATGTCTGCTCAATCTGAAGGAGAATATGCAGAAGCTCTCGAAAACTATTATGAAGCTTTACGTTTAGAAGAGGACCCGTATGATCGTAGCTATATTTTATATAATATAGGACTAATTTACGCTAGTAATGGTGAATATATTAAAGCTTTAGAATATTATCACCAAGCATTAGATTTAAATTCACGACTTCCCCCTGCTTTAAATAATATAGCTGTTATATATCATTATCAAGGGGTTAAAGCTTCTGAAAAAAAAGACTTAGAAACAGCTAGAACCATGTTTGATAAAGCAGCTGAATATTGGAAACAAGCTATTCGTCTTGCCCCCAATAATTATATTGAAGCCCAAAATTGGTTAAAAACAACAGGGCGCATGGCATCAGAAAGCTTATATTAAACTTCATGCGTCTTTTTAAGTGATTATAAACAAAATTAACTCTTTTTCTTTTACTAGCAAATTTTTGCTTTTCTTAACAAAGATAAGCTAATTCTTTATATTCTTTTTTTTCAATTTTTGTTTTGAATAATAAAAAAAAAGAAATTCTATGTAAGAATGTTTATTAGTTAAAAGAAACTTTATATTTATTACGAAACGAATTTTATCTATCTTGTATTTACAATACTAAACTTATTATGGTTAACACTGCAACAAATACTGGTCTTATTGTACAAATTATCGGTCCTGTTGTTGACGTAGAATTTTCTAGTGGTCAATTACCGAAAATTTATAATGCTATCTCGATCGGCGAAGGTGATTCAGCTGTTGTGTGCGAGGTTCAACAACTATTAGGAAACAATAGAGTTAGAGCTGTATCAATGACATCAACAGATGGTCTGAAAAGAGGAATGACTGTAACAGATTTAGCAGCCCCCATTAGTGTTCCTGTAGGTAAGCCTACATTAGGACGTATTTTTAATGTCTTAGGTGTACCTGTAGATGAGATGGGCGATTTAAAGATCGATACTACTCTGCCTATTCACAGAGGTTCTCCTGCATTTACTCAATTAGATACAAAACCTTCTATCTTTGAAACAGGAATTAAAGTTGTGGATCTTTTAGCACCTTATCGTAGAGGCGGAAAAATTGGTTTATTTGGTGGTGCAGGTGTAGGTAAAACTGTATTAATCATGGAACTAATTAATAATATTGCTAAAGCTCACGGTGGTGTATCTGTATTTGGTGGTGTAGGTGAGAGAACACGTGAAGGTAATGACCTTTACATGGAAATGAAAGAATCTAAAGTAATTAATGAATCTAATCTAGGTGAATCAAAAGTAGCTTTAGTTTACGGTCAAATGAATGAGCCTCCTGGAGCTCGTATGCGAGTAGGTTTAACTGCGTTAACTATGGCGGAGTATTTCCGTGATGTTAATAAGCAGGACGTTTTACTGTTTATTGACAATATCTTTAGATTTGTACAAGCTGGTTCAGAAGTTTCTGCTCTTTTAGGCCGTATGCCTTCAGCTGTAGGTTATCAACCAACATTAGCTACAGAAATGGGTGGTTTACAAGAACGAATTACTTCTACTACCGAAGGTTCTATTACATCTATTCAAGCTGTATATGTACCAGCTGATGACTTAACAGATCCAGCTCCTGCGACTACTTTCTCGCACTTAGACGCTACTACTGTGCTATCAAGAAACCTAGCTGCGAAGGGAATTTACCCTGCAGTAGATCCTTTAGATTCAACTTCTACAATGTTACAAATTAACATTGTTGGTGCTGAACATTATGATACAGCTCAAAATGTTAAGCAAACTCTGCAAAGATATAAAGAATTACAAGATATTATTGCAATTCTAGGTCTAGATGAATTATCAGAGGAAGATAGACAAGTCGTTGCACGTGCTAGAAAAGTAGAGCGTTTCTTATCACAACCTTTCTTTGTTGCTGAAATCTTTACTGGATCTCCAGGAAAGTATGTATCTTTAGCTGAAACTATTAAAGGATTTAATATGATTCTGAATGGTGAATTAGATGAATTACCTGAGCAATCATTCTATCTTGTAGGTAATATTGATGAAGCTATAGAAAAAGCAAAAAGCTTGAAAGGATAAGGTGTAACAATGGCACTACATATTAGTATTATCGCTCCAGACAGAACTGTCTGGGATGCGAACGCAGAAGAAGTAATTCTTCCAAGTAGTACTGGACAGCTTGGTATCTTACGTGGTCATGCTCCTTTATTAACAGCTTTAGATATTGGAGTTATGCGAGTACGTATTGATAAAGATTGGACTCCGATTGTTCTTATGGGTGGTTTTGCTGAAGTAGAAAATGATGAATTAACTATTCTAGTAAACGGTGCCGAAGAAGGCTCTAAGATCGACAAAGATCAAGCTCAAAAAGAGTTAGAAGAAATGACTTTATTATTTAATGAAGCTACTTCTAGCAAAGAAAGAATAGAAGCTACTCAAAACTTGCGTAAAGCACGTGCAAGAGTTCAAGCTTCTGCATCTTAAATAAAATAAAAAAGATAGTTTCTTTAGAGTTTCAACTCATAAAAGAAACTATCTTTTTTATGTACTCGTATTTTCCTTTCATTTTATTGTGACATTAGAAAATAATTAGTTCGTTAATAGTATTTATATATTAATATTGATATAGAAATTTAAACTAATATCATAATGTTAACTCAAAGAAGTAATAATTCCATTATTCCTTATTCTATAAACTTTCAACAAAGTGAAGCAGAGATGTCATTATCAGAGCATCTTGAAGAAGTACGTCAACGTGGTGTATGGTCGCTAAGTTTATTAGTTGTAATGGTATGTACATGTCTATTTAGCATAAAAAATATTGTAAAAATTCTCCAAGAGCCTGCTACTGGTATTAAATTTTTACAATTTGCTCCTGGCGAATATTTTTTTGCATCAATAAAAGTAGCTGCTTATAGTGGCATTTTAATTAGTAGTCCTTTTATCATTTATCAATTAATACTTTTTGTTTTACCTGGAATGACAAAAACTGAACGAAAAACAATTTTACCTGTTGTTTTGGGTTCTTTAGTTCTTTTTTTAGGTGGATTAGTATTTGGATATTTTGTTTTAGTTCCAGCTGCTTTGAATTTTTTCATTAGTTATGGTTCAGAAGTTGTAGAACCTTTTTGGTCGTTTGAACAATATTTTGAATTCATTATTGTATTGTTGTTTAGTACAGCTATAGCTTTTCAACTTCCTGTTATTCAAGTGATGCTTGGTCTCTTAAAAATAGTATCTGGGAATACGATGTTTTCTGTTTGGCGTTATGTTATTCTAGGTTCTACAGTTGTAGGTGCTGTTCTTACGCCTTCTGTTGACCCCTTAACTCAAATATTAATGTCATCTATTGTTTTAGTTCTATATTTTGGTGGAGCCGGAATCGTAGTTTTAATCGAAGGAAGTAGACAAAATATTAATTATCAAAAGAATTTTTAGGTTAAAATACAATATAGTACACAAGATAAAAAATAATCCTTATTATTTTTTTATCTATTTTTAATTAGACTATACTAAGAGAAAATTATATCTTTTAAATTTAATTCTACTTTTTAGAATTTTCAAAGGCATATAATTTATCAGATAAAGGTATAGAAAATTTAAAAACACTTACTTCGAAAATTAGATTAAAGAAAATGGAAAATAACTATTTAGTAAATTTAAACAAGACACTAAAATTTTTTTTATTGGCAGCTAGTATGTCAATTACCTTAATACAACCTGCAGCATCTAATGCGTTTCCTGTTTATGCTCAACAAGCATATGAAAACCCTAGAGAAGCTACTGGTAGAATTGTTTGTGCAAATTGTCACCTTGCACAAAAACCTGTAGAAATCGAGGTGCCTCAGGGTGTTTTACCTGACAGTGTATTCGAAGTAACTGTAGAGATCCCTTATGATCTTTCATTAAAACAAGTAACTGGTGATGGAACAAGAGGACCGTTAAATGTGGGTGCTGTTGTAATTTTACCTGAAGGCTTTAAGTTAGCTCCAAAGGATAGAATTTCTGAAGAATTACAAGCAAAGACAAAAGGACTTGTAATATCTCCTTATAGTGATTCTAAAAACAATATTTTAGTAGTAGGTCCTATTCCTGGAAATGAAAACCAGAAAGTAGTTTTTCCTATCTTAGCTCCTAACCCAGCAGAGAATAAGAATGTTCATTTCATTAAGTATCCTATTTATGTAGGTGCTAACAGAGGTAGAGGCCAAGTTAACCCTACAGGTGACAAGAGTAATAATACCTTATACACTTCACCAGTAGACGGTCAACTATTAAAAATTGAAAAATCTGCTACTACTTCTAATCTATCTATTAAGAGTAAGAGTGGAGACACAGTTACTGTAAAAATTCCTGTAGGCCCAGATCTAGTCGTTAAAGAAGGGCAAACATTAACTGCGGATCAACCTTTAACTGTAGATCCAAATGTGGGTGGTTTCGGACAAGGTGAAACAGAAGTCGTACTACAAAGTCCAGCACGTGTTAAAGGACTTATCGCGTTCTTCTTTGTTGTAATTCTTGCACAAATTTTACTAGTTCTTAAAAAGAAACAATTCGAAAAAGTTCAGTTAGCTGAAATGAATTTCTAATTTGTTTCGAAAAAAAAATAGAAGAGCAACTACTGTTGCTCTTCTAATTTTTTATTTAACACAAATACTAACTATTTCTTTGAATGAATCGGAATCAACAACCGCTATTTGTGCTAGCATTTTTCTATTAATAGCGATATTTGATGTTTTTAATCCATTAATTAATTGACTGTATTTAACTCCATTTAGTCTTGAAGCAGCATTAATTCTTGTGATCCATAGACTTCGAAATTCTCTTTTTTTTCTCTTTCGTCCTATATAGCCGTATCTTAATGCTTTCATCACCTGCTGATTAGCAACTCTGAATAACTTTGAATGTGTTCCCCTAAAGCCACTGGCTATTTTTAACACTTTATTGCGTCTTTTTCTCGCAACATTTCCTCTTTTTATTCTCATTTTCTTTTGTCTCCTTTAATCTTTATCTATGGCTCATTTTCTTACATATACGGCAACATTGTACGTAACACTAATGATTCTCCAAATGATACCACCATTTTACGTGATAAATTTCGTTTACGTTTCGTAGTTTTCTTTTCTAAAATATGACCTTTTCCTGCTCTTCTTCTAATGAATTTTCCTGTGCATGTTTTTCGAAATCTCTTTTTTGCTGATTTACATGTTTTTAATTTTGGCATAAACAAATACTCTGTTTAATATATTTTTTCTGATCACTATAACTAAACATAATACATTTTCGTAGAATATAGACGAAATTATTTATGCTTTTACTTTTATCTTTAAAATTTTCTTTGCCTAAAATACTTAATTTTTGAGAAAAAAAAGCAAAGTTATATTAGCTTGATTATTAGGAAGTTTAAACCTTATTTTGATGTAGTATAATGATATACTAACTTCGTAAAAATCAATCTTTAAATAGTATTGTTTTGCCTTCATGAAGTAGATAAAAACTTATAAGATACTTTTATTTAACAATTTCTCATGGATATAATTAGCCTAGGTTGGTCTTCGTTACTAGTAATGTTTAGCTTTTCATTAGCATTAGTTGTGTGGGGAAGAAACGGTTTCTAAAACATATAAATTTTCTAACAAATTATCTGTATATTTGTTAGATTCAGTAAACAACTAATTAAATAATAAGGAGTAAAAAATGGGTAGTGAAATTACAGCAGCAGCTTCAGTTTGTATTGTTATCACTTTAACCGGCCTTGCATTAGGTTTTGGTCTTCTAAAACTTCAAGGAGAGTAATAATAACTTAACTTAGGGGAAAAAATATAATCTTTTGTATTTTTCTCCCCTTTTGAATAAAATAATAATAAATTTGTAATTAAAATTTTTCGAATGATTAAAATATTATGGCTTTTATGTTCAGTTTTCTTGATTATGGCAATTATGATCCATAATCCTAAATCTTCAGGTTTAGGAGGAGGGCAAAGTCAGCTTTTTAGTGGTACTAGAAGTGCAGAAGAAAGTTTGAATAAAATAACTTGGGGATTAGTTGTTTCTTTTTTTATTTTAACTATTTATAGTGCAACTTTAGGAGTTTCAGATTAATTTATTAAATGAGTCTTGGTATGAAAAAAGTGAATTTTATATGTCCCGTTCCACAAGAACAAAGACCCATTAATGAATATAAGAAAGTAAAAGACTCTGTTTCATTTTTTTGGTCTACAGAAGACTTTAGATCTTATTGTCAAAATATCTTCAAAGTGACTTTTATAAGTCTCTTCCTTAACTTTTTTCTTGTTTTAGCAAGTACTAATGAAGGGTTTAACTTATATGGTGCTTTTTTGTATTCTTTAATTTTTACCAGTCTAATTTTAATTTTTATTTGTTTAAGAACATATTTAGGTTGGAAATATATTTATGATCGTTTAGTTCAAGCTACCGTTGCTTATGAAGAGTCAGGTTGGTATGACGGTCAAGTTTGGGTAAAGACCCCAGAGATACTTATGCAAGATAAGCTAGCAGGTACTTACAAAGTGTTACCTCTTCTAAATCGATTAAAAAATACTGTCCTTATTTTTTTCGTTATTTCTGCATTGAGTTTTTTCTTATTGAAATAAATTAATAATAAATAATTATCTAATGGAATTTTTCTTGAATATAGAGTACTATATATTTAACGCGGGATAGAGCAGTCTGGTAGCTCGTCGGGCTCATAACCCGAAGGCCAATGGTTCAAATCCATTTCCCGCTATAAAAAAAATCAATTTAATTATATACTTTCCTTCTTTTTTAGAATTATGTATAATATTATTAGTAGAATAAAATTTCTAAATAAAACATTTATACATGTCTGAAACATTAAATTTACAAATCCCTTCACCTACATTCGAAGGTAGTACAGGTGGTTGGTTAAGAGCTGCGGAAATTGAAGAAAAGTATGCCATTACTTGGAGCAGCCCTAAAGAGCAAGTTTTTGAGATGCCAACTGGTGGTGCAGCTATAATGCGACAAGGCGAAAACTTACTGTATCTAGCAAAAAAAGAGCAGTGTCTAGCTTTAGCTACTCAGGTTAAGTCATCTTTCAAAATTACTGATTATAAAATCTATCGTATTTTTCCGAGTGGGGAAGTGCAATACTTACACCCTAAAGATGGAGTATTCCCTGAAAAAGTAAATTCAGGTAGAGTTGGAGTAGGAAACGTATCACATTCTATTGGTAAGAATCTGAATCCTGCTCAAATTAAGTTCACTCAGAAATCATTTAATGGTTAATTAGTTCTTAAACTGCGTTTTAGACGCAGTTTAAATTCCCAATGGAGAGGTGGCAGAGCTGGTCGAATGCGTCTGATTTGAAATCAGAAGAAGCCTTGCGGTTTCCGTGAGTTCGAATCTCACTCTCTCCTTAGATATTTTGAAGCTTTATAAGCATATTTAATTAGCCGAACAACAACCTCCCCTTATTCTTAGAGAATAAGGGGAGGCTTGTCGTATTAATTTATTCGCATTATCTTTGATAAGCGGGTAACGCGACTCGAACGCGCGACATCAACCTTGGCAAGGTTGCGCTCTACCACTGAGCTATACCCGCTTTTTTCTCCTTCAAGATATATAGTAGGAAAAAAAAATCCTACTGTCAACTAATAGTCCTTCCAGTTTTTAGAAAAGCATAATTGGATCTTAACAAAAGAATAATTAAGACTCAATTATGCATTAAAAATCTAAATAACAAAAGAATTAAACGCGGCTGTAACGATTACTAATCCGAACCATAAACCAGCTCCTGTGAAAACTAGATTCTTTGATTTTTCCCACTCACCTGGTGATACTAAGATCACCGGAACACCAACAACTAGTGCAAATGAAAGAAGGATTAACATACTAACAAGTAATTGGAGAATACCAACCATCTTTTTTCTCCTTAAAGATAAAATTCAGTTTTAGAATTATGCTTTTGTTAAGTTTTTATATTTGAACTTTTACAAAAAGTCTTTCTCTATTACATGTTATACTATCGCCGTATATTTTTTACAATTATTTAATAAATTAAATAGAACTCGTTTTAATATCTTTGTTTCTTATTAAGGAGCTTTACTAATTTTTTTAGTTTCCTATAAATAATTAACAATAAATCTCAGTACTTAATTAACTTTCAAGCGAACTATAGTGTAAACTATTTACTAGATGATACTGAAACTAAACTATATTGTTTTATTTTAAATATTGTCTTCAAATACAGAAACATTTTTTCCTTACAAAGAGGTTGATCAAAATATGGAAGGAATTTTATTATTAGCTAAGCTACCTGAAGCGTATGCAATCTTCAAACCAATTGTTGATGTAGCTCCGGTGATTCCAGTATTCTTCTTGCTTTTAGCTTTTGTATGGCAAGCAGCTGTAGGATTTAGATAAAAATATGGTTTGAAGTACTTACTACTAGTACTTCAAACCCTTTCTATTTTTCATTGTGAAAATATACTTAATATCCCTCCCTTTCTAGCAATCGTGCTAATTAGAATCTTTATAGCTATATAATAATGTAGTATCATGTATTTATAGTTGGATTTTCTAAATCTTACCTAAATCGATAGTATGTAATAACTATATTATGTGCTACTTATAAACGTAACTGAAACATATAAAAAAATGATAGAACCTCTTTTATTTGGAATTGTATTAGGCCTTGTTCCTGTAACTTTAGCTGGCTTATTCGTAGCTGCATATTTACAGTACAGAAGAGGTAATCAATTCGGTCTATAAGATTCTTTTTGACATAAATTAGTTTAAAGTTGTAAATAAAATTTCTTACATTACAACTTTAAACTAATTTATTTTTTACCAGCTTGACTTTGTTACGCCTGGTAATAAACATGCATGACTCATTTCTCTTAACACATGTCTAGATAATCCAAAGTCTCTATAATATCCTCTGCTTCTTCCTGTTAACCAACATCTATTTCTTAATCTAGATGGAAAGGAATTTCTAGGTAAAGCTTGTTGTTTTGAGTATAATTCTAGTCTTTCTTGATATGAATCAACTGTCTTTAAAGCATTTTTTATTTCCGATCTTTTTTTTTCATATTTAGTAACTAACTTTTCGCGTTTTTTTTCACGCTGTATCATGCTTTTTTTTGCCATATTATATATAAAAAATATTTTTTATTATTTTAAAATTCGTATATACCTCAGGATACCATAACCATATTAATATATGGCTCCTTTAAAAAAAAAGTAGAAACCAAAGAAATATTTTTATTTCTGAGGTTTCTACTTTCTTCCATTACTTATGGAGGATTTTACTTAGTTATCTTATTATTATCCGAATTTACCAGTTGTAGATGCAATGACAAACGCCGCATAAGTAAATACGTATCCCACAGTGAAGTGGATTAGTCCTACTAAACGTGCTTGTACAATTGATAAAGCTACAGGCTTATCCTTCCAACGAATTAAGTTTGCTAGTGGTGTTCTTTCATGTGCCCAAGCAAGAGTTTCAATTAATTCTTGCCAGTATCCTCTCCATGAAATTAAGAACATAAATCCAGTTGCCCAGATTAAGTGTCCGAATAAGAACATCCATGACCAAACAGATAGGCTATTCATTCCATATGGGTTATATCCATTAATTAAAGGAGATGAATTTAACCATAGGTAATCTCTTAGCCAACCCATAATGTATGTTGAAGATTCATTAAACTGACCAGCGTTACCTTGCCAGATTGTTATATGTTTCCAATGCCAATAGAATGTTACCCAACCAATCGTGTTAAGCATCCAGAACATAGAAAGATAAAAAGCATCCCATGCAGAAATATCGCATGTTCCACCTCTTCCTGGACCATCACAAGGGAAGCTATATCCAAAATCTTTCTTATCTGGCATTAACTTAGAACCACGTGCATCTAGTGCACCTTTTACTAAAATTAATGCTGTTGTATGTAATCCTAACGCAATAGCGTGATGCACTAAAAAGTCTCCAGGCCCGATTGGTAAGAATAAAGAGTTTTGTCCACTGTTAATAGCTTCTAACCATCCCGGTAGCCAAATGTTGTTACTTGCATTCGCAGCTAAACTATTACTAGATGATAGTAAAACATCAAATCCGTATAGTGCTTTTCCTGATGAAGCTTGAACCCATTGAGCAAAAACAGGCTCTACTAAAATTTGTTTTTCTGGTGTTCCAAAAGCAACCACTACGTCGTTGTGTACATATAGACCTAGTGTGTGGAAACCTAAGAAAAGTGAAACCCAGCTTAGATGCGAAATAATAGCTTCCTTATGCTCAAGTACACGTGCTAAAACATTGTTTTTGTTTTGCTCTGGGTCATAATCTCTTACAAAGAAAATTGCACCGTGAGCAAATGCTCCTACCATAAGGAAACCAGCAATATATTGATGATGTGTATATAATGCTGCTTGCGTTACGTAATCTTTCGCCATAAATGCGTAAGATGGTAGTGCATACATATGTTGAGCAACTAAAGATGTGATTACTCCTAAAGATGCAAGTGCTAGACCTAATTGGAAATGTAATGAGTTTGTTAATGTTTCAAAAATTCCCTTATGTCCTGCTCCTAAACGTCCTCCAGGTGGTCTATGCGCATCTAAAATTTCTTTTAGACTGTGACCAATTCCCCAGTTAGTACGGTACATGTGACCAGCAAAAATGAATACTACACCAATTGCTAAATGATGGTGTGCGATATCACTAAGCCATAACGCTTGAGTTTGAGGATGGAAGCCACCTAAGAATGTTAGAATAGCTGTTCCTGCTCCTTCACTTGTTCCAAAAATGTGACTAGCTGTATCTGGAGAGGCAGAGTATGCACTCCAATTTCCTGTAAAGAATGGAGTAAGTCCTGCAGGATGTGGAGCTACTTTTGTAAAATTATCCCAACCAATATGTTGTCCTCGTGCTTCTGGAATAGCTACATGGATTAAGTGTCCAGACCATGCTAAAGAACTAAAACCAAATAAACCTGATAAATGATGGTTTAATCTAGATTCATTGTTCTTAAACCACGATAACCCTGGTCTAAATTTTGGTTGTAAATGTAACCATCCAGCAAATAGTAATACAGCTGATAAGAATAATAAGAATAATGATCCAGAATATAAATCATTATTATTTCTCATTCCAATTGTGTACCACCAGTGATATACTCCTGATGTTGCTATGTTTACTGGATATGATACTCCACCTTTAGTGAATGCTTTAATAGCTGGTTCACCAAAATGCGGATCCCAAATTGCATGCGCAATAGGTTTTACTTTTAACGGATTTAACACCCATTGTTCAAAGTTACCTTGCCAAGCAACGTGGAATAGATTTCCTGATGTCCACAGGAATATAACTGCTAAATGACCAAAATGAGAGGCAAAAATCTTTTGATATAGATTTTCTTCTGTCATTCCATCATGACTTTCAAAATCGTGCGCTGTTGCTAAGCCGTACCAGATTCTTCTAGTAGCTGGATCTTGAGCAAGAGCTTGACTAAATTTAGGAAATTTTGTTGCCATACTGCTTCCTTAAATACCCTTTCCTCTTATCCTACAGAAATAATTCTCGCTAAGAAAAATGCCCAAGTCGTACCAATACCTCCAAGAAGGTAATGAGCTAGACCTACAGCACGTCCTTGAGTAATACTTAGAGCTCTTGGTTGAATAGCTGGAGCTAAGTGTAACTTATTGTGTGCCCATACAACTGATTCAATTAACTCTTGCCAATAACCACGTCCACTGAATAGGAACATTAAACTAAATGCCCAAATAAAGTGTGCACCTAAGAAAATTAAACCATAAGCCGATAATGCCGATCCATATGATTGAATAACTTGTGATGCCTCAGCCCAAAGGAAATCTCTAAGCCAACCATTAATAGTGATCGAACTTTGTGCAAAGTTTCCACCTGTGATGTGCGTTATAGTTCCATCAGCACCTACTGTACCCCATACGTCTGATTGCATTTTCCAGCTAAAATGGAAAATAACTACAGAAATACAGTTATACATCCAGAATAACCCTAAGAATACTGAGTCCCAAGCAGAACTTTGACAAGTTCCACCTCTACCAGGACCATCGCATGGGAATCTGAAACCTAAGTTTGCTTTATCAGGAATTAATCTAGAGTTTCTAGAGAAAAGTACACCCTTTAGTAAAATTAAAACTGTTACATGAATAGTGAAAGCATGAATATGATGAACCATGAAGTCTGCTGTTCCTAAAGGAATTGGCATCATAGCTACTTTATTGCCTACAGATACTACACTACCACCGAAAGCATAACTAGCCGTAGCTAAAGCATTTGGTGTTGTATTCCCTGGTGCAACAGTGTGAATATTTTGTACCCATTGTGCAAACACAGGCTTTAATTGAATAGCTGTATCAGAGAACATATCTTGAGTTCTTCCTAAAGCTCTCATAGTATCGTTATGGATATACAAACCAAAACTATGGAATCCTAGGAAAATACATATCCAGTTTAAATGTGAAATAATAGCGTCTCTATGTCTAATTACACGATCTAATAAATTATTATAGTTTTGAGCAGGATTGTAGTCTCTTACCATGAAAATCCCCGCATGAGCTGCAGCTCCACATACACAGAATCCACCTATCCACATGTGATGTGTAAACAATGAAAGTTGTGTTGGATAATCTGTTGCAATGTATGGATATGGCGGCATCGCGTACATGTGATGTGCCACAATAATACTAACTGATCCCATCATCGCTAAGTTAATAGCTAATTGTGCATGCCATGAAGTTGTTAAAATTTCATAAAGCCCTTTATGTCCCTCTCCTGTGAATGGTCCCTTGTGAGCTTCTAAAATTTCTTTCATGCTGTGTCCAATGCCCCAATTAGTACGGTACATATGTCCAGCAATAATAAATAATACTGCTAGTGCTAAATGGTGATGAGCTGTGTCGCTTAACCATAAACCACCTGTTACTGGATTTAAACCACCTTTAAAAGTTAAGAAATCTGAGTATTCACTCCAATTTAAAGTAAAGAATGGTACTACTCCTTTGCTAAAACTAGGATATAGTTGAGCCATTAAATCTCTGTTAACAAGAAATTCATGAGGTAATGGTATCTCTTGTGGAGCCACACCTGCATCTAATAATTTGTTAATTGGTAAAGAAATATGAATTTGATGTCCTGCCCATGATAAACATCCAAGACCTAATAGTCCTGATAAGTGATGATTTAACATAGATTCAGCATTTTGGAACCATTCTAACTTTGGAGCAGCCTTATGATAGTGGAACCATCCGGCGAATATCATTAGTCCAGACATAATTAAGCCTGCTAATGCACACCAATATAGTTCTACTTCATTTGTGATACCTGATGCTCTCCAAAGTTGGAAGAAACCTGAAGTAATTTGTACACCTTGGAATCCACCACCTACGTCACCATTTAGTACTTCTTGACCTACAATTGGCCATACAACTTGAGCACTAGGTTTTACTGATGTTGGATTACTTAGCCAAGCTGAGTAATTTGAGAATCTAGCTCCATGGAAATACATTCCACTTAACCATAAGAAAATGATCGATAATTGACCAAAGTGTGCACTGAAAATCTTACGAGATATATCTTCTAGTGAACTAGTATGACTGTCAAAGTCGTGAGCATCTGCATGTAGGTTCCAAATCCAAGTAGTTGTTTTAGGACCTTTTGCTAATGTACGTGAAAAATGTCCTGGTTGAGCCCATTTTTCAAAAGATGTACTAACAGGATCTCTATCTACTGTAATTGAAACTTTTTTTGCCTCTTGCTCTTTTGAGCTAATAGTCATTGAGGTTTCCTCTCTTGAGACAAGAATTTAAAAACTCTTACTTTTTTTGTATGAATATGCCTTAGTACTTTTTCTAAAAAAATAAAATAAGGTAAAGTAAGTTTTTATATCTATATATCTCATATCTGAAACTACTAATAGCTATCATTATAGGTAAAATAGTTATAATACTCTTGATTCTGTTAACAATAATTAAAATCTTTTTTATTTTATTCCATTTTTTGAGTCTAAAAAATCAAATTTTGATAGTGATGTTTTGTTTTCTAGACATATTGTAGTAGTATTTAATCAACTTGATTATTCTTACCTAATATTTTAACCTGTTTATAGTAAGTTATTCTATAAAACAACAAGGTACTTAATATGGACGAAAAAGAAATATTTGAGAAAGTTCAAACAATCATCTCTGAGCAACTTGGAGTTGAAAAAAGCCAAGTAACAAAGGATGCAAACTTTGCCAACGATCTTGGTGCTGATTCATTAGATACTGTTGAATTAGTGATGGCTATTGAAGAAGCTTTCAATATTGAAATTCCAGATGAAACAGCTGAACAAATTTCTAATTTACAACAAGCTGTTGACTTTATTAGCAAGAAAGTAACAGCATAGACTGTATTTTCTTTAGTCAGCGTTTAGATAAAGGTTTGATAAATTTTGTAAAACTTATATTACAAAGTTTATTGAACCTTTTTTTTGCATATTAAAATATCATTTCTTTTGTTTTAAAATTGCATTATCGTTATATGAACCTAATCTACTATGAATAAATCTGACTTAATCTCAACTGTCGCATTTAAAACAAGCATAACAAAAAAAGAAACAGAAGCTGTGGTCACAGCTTTTCTGGAGACTATCGTACAAGCTGTATCTGAAGGCGAACGAGTTACACTAGTTGGTTTTGGTTCTTTCGAAGCTCGTGAACGTAAAGCTAGAGAAGGAATAAATCCTAAAACAGGAGAGAAGTTATATATTCCATGTGCCCGTGTTCCAACTTTTTCTGTAGGAAAATTTTTTAAAAACAAAGTAAATATTTAGTCTTGAGTCTTTTTCTATTTTTTCTTTCAAAGAAAGAAGTGTAGCCCTAAATTAAATATTTATATTCTAATTTAGGGCTACACTTCTTTTGCAATTTATTTTGTTTCAGAAAAATCTGCGTCTATTACTGAGTCATCATTTTTCTTTTCTTCGGTTTGTCCATTTGGACTATTTGTTTCGTATACTTTTTTTCCTATCTCCATTAGTGAATTTTGTAACTTTTCACTAACTGATTTCATAGTTTCGTAATTTTCTTCTTGTACAGCTTGTTTTAACTCTTTTATCGTATCTTCAATTTTTGTTTTATCCTCTGTAGTTACTTTGTCTCCAAGTTCTGCTAATTGCTTTTCTGATTGGTAACATAATGAATCAGACTGGTTCTTTAAATCTATCTTCTCTCGCTTTTCTTTATCTGCATTAGCGTTTTGTTCAGATTCATTGACCATTCTTTCTACCTCTTCCTTAGGAAGAGTTGAAGCGCCTGTAATAGTGATAGATTGCTCTTTTCCACTACCTTTATCTTTAGCTGTTACCGATAATATACCATTAGCGTCAATATCAAATGTAACTTCAATTTGAGGAACCCCTCTTGGAGCTGGTAAAATTCCATCTAGTCTAAAAGTTCCCAGGCTTTTATTATCTTTAGAAAACTCTCTTTCTCCTTGTAGTACATGAATTTCAACATTAGGTTGGTTATCTACTGCGGTTGAGAAGACTTCTGATTTTTTTGTTGGAATTGTAGTATTTCGTGGAATAATTCTTGTGGTTACTCCTCCTAGGGTTTCAACCCCTAATGATAGAGGAGTCACATCTAATAATAAAATGTCTTTTACTTCTCCTGCTAGAACACCTGCTTGTACCGCAGCTCCAACCGCAACAACTTCATCAGGGTTAACTGTTTGATTTGGAGCTTTACCTAAAACTTTTTTAACAACTTCTTGTACAGCGGGTATTCTAGTCGATCCACCTACTAAAACAACTTCATCAATTTTACTTGAATCTATCTTTGCATCTTTTATTGCGTTTTCAACAGGAATTCTTGATCTATCAATTAATGAAGAGCATAATTCTTCAAACTTATTTCTTGTTATAGATCTTTCCAAATGTTTTGGGCCAGTCTCTGTTGCCGTTAAAAATGGAAGATTTATATCTGTTTGAGTTAGATTTGATAGTTCTACTTTTGCTTTTTCTGCTGCCTCTGTTAGTCTTTGTAATGCTTGCCTATCTTCTTTTAAGTCAATTCCATGCTCCTGTTTAAACTCTTCTAATAACCATTTTACAATTTTGTTGTCGAAATCATCCCCTCCTAGATGCGTATCTCCTGAAGTTGATAATACTTCAAACACACCATCTCCTACTTCAAGAACAGAAACATCAAATGTTCCTCCACCTAAATCGAAAACAAGAATTGTTTCATTATTTTTCTTGTCTAATCCATATGCTAATGAAGCCGCTGTTGGTTCATTAATGATCCTCAAAACTTCTAAACCTGCTATTTTTCCTGCATCTTTTGTTGCTTGCCTTTGTGAATCATTGAAATATGCAGGTACTGTAATAACAGCTTGTTGGACTTTTTCACCTAGATGTTTGCTTGCATCGTCTACTAGCTTGCGTAACACTTCTGCAGACATTTCCTCTGCTGCAAAATCTTTTTTTAATGCAGGACATTCTAATTTAATAGTGTTATTATCTCCTGTTTTAACTATGTATGATACTTGCTTAAGTTCATCAGAAACTTCACTAGCCTGTCTTCCTATAAACCTCTTAACCGAATAAAATGTATTTTCTGGGTTAATAACAGCTTGTCTCTTGGCTATTTGTCCTACTAATCTATCTCCACTTTTTGTATATGCTACAACCGAAGGAGTTGTTCTAGCACCTTCTGCATTTTGTATTACAGAGGGTTTACCACCTTCCATAACAGCTACTACAGAATTGGTCGTACCTAAATCAATACCTACAACTTTTCCCATATTTTCCTTAAGTAATAAAATTAAAAATAATTAACCCTATAAATAAAAATATTTTATAGATACTATAGTTATATACTAACTAGATTTTATAACATAGTTATGAAAACCGAACATCGGATTTTAGTTAACGATTTAAGAATATTTCTTACCGTCACTTGTATAAATAAATAATATTAAACAATAAATACACTATGAGTATAGGTATCTTAGGAGTGAAACTAGGAATGACTCAAATATTTGATGAGTCTGGTCTTGCTATTCCTGTTACAGTTATAAAAGCAGGTCCTTGCATTATAACTCAATTAAAAACAAATGATAAGGAAGGTTATGAAGCTATCCAAATTGGATATTCGCAAGTTCCTCAAAACAAACTTAGTAAACCACAATTAGGTCATCTGGAAAAGTCAGATTTACCTCCATTAAAGTATTTAAAAGAATATACAGTGGACTCGATTGAATCATACTCACTAAACCAAAAAATTACTGTTGACTCATTTGAAGTTGGGCAAAGTGTATCGGTATCAGGACGCAGTATCGGTAAAGGTTTTCAAGGTACTGTAAAACGGCATCATTTTACTCGAGGTCCTATGACACATGGTTCAAAGAACCATCGGGAGCCTGGTTCTATTGGACAAGGTAGTACTCCAGCAAAAGTTCATAAAGGTAAAAAAATGGCAGGACGAATGGGTGGAGGCCAAAGTACAATAAAAAATTTAAAAGTTATCCATATTAATAATGCTAACAACCTTATTGTTGTACAAGGAGCTGTGCCTGGTAAAACAGGAAACTTATTAAGTATTCAGAGTAAATAATTTTTGTAAGGCTTAGCAATAAAGAATAAAAAAAATAACAAAATAAGATGGCATTAAAACAAGAATTGATATATAAAGTTCAAGATTTAAAAGGTGAAACTCAATCAGAAGTTTCTATCGCTTTATCTATTAGCGATAAAAATCCTCGCTACCTTGTTCACCGAGCTGTAGTCGCACAAGACAATTCTAGACGTCAAGGTAATGCTTCAACTAAAACTCGTAGTGAAGTAAGAGGTGGTGGTAAAAAACCTTGGAAACAAAAAGGCACAGGAAATGCCCGTTCCGGTTCAAGCAATTCTCCATTGTGGTCTGGCGGTGGAGTTTCATTTGGTCCAAAACCTAGATCTTATAAACAGAAAATTAATACTAAGGAATGGCGTCTAGCTCTAAACACTGTAATTAAATCTAGTTTTGAGAAAACTGTTGTTGCTGAAGATTTTAGTTCTTCTATAACTCAACCCAATACTAAAAGTATTATCAAGACTTTAAAAGAATTAGTTGACCTTAGCAATAATTCTAAAAAAACGCTTATTATCGTGGATCAGCCAAATAAAAATTTAAATTTGTCACTACGAAATTTAAGAAACACAAACCTTTTATATTCGAACACATTAAATATTAAAGATTTATTGATTGCAGATCAAATTGTTATTACAAAAACTGCTTTGAAAAATATACAGGAGACTTATAGTGAATAGTACAAAGCAACGAGAATTAATAGATATTGTGAAATATCCCATTATTACAGACAAAGCAACAAGACTCTTAGAATTAAATCAATATAGTTTTGCCATTGACAGTAAAGCAAATAAAATCGATATCAAATCTGCTATTGAATATTTATTTGACGTAAAAGTGGTAGCGGTTAATACCTTTAATCCTCCACAAAAGAAAAGACGAATAGGAAGGTTTATCGGAACAAGACCTCGTAATAAAAAGGCTATAGTTACATTAGCTGAAGGGAATTCTATCAATTTATTTTCGGAAAATTAGATTCAGTTTCTTTATAAATGAACAAAAAGTAATAAAATATGCCAATACGAATTTATAAATCATATACTCCAGGTACACGTAATCGATCTGTCTCTGCTTTTAGTGAAATAACTAAAAGTAAACCTGAGAAGTCTTTACTTGCAAAGTTATCATCAAAAGCTGGTCGAAATAATAGAGGAATCATAACAATTAGACATCGCGGTGGCGGTCATAAAAAACGTTATCGTATTATTGATTTTAAGAGAGATAAACATAATATTGAGGCAAAGGTGGCTAGTATTGAATACGACCCTAATCGTAACGCTCGCCTTGCATTACTTCACTATATGGATGGAGAAAAACGTTATATTTTACATCCAAAAAAATTAGCTGTTGGCACTAGAATCATGTCTGGGCTTTCTGTACCCATTGAAATTGGTAATGCAATGCCTTTAACAAATATGCCCCTAGGAACATCCGTTCATAATGTGGAGTTAATTCCTGGTAGAGGTGGCCAAATTGTTCGAGCTGCTGGGACATCCGCTCAAATTATCGCAAAAGAAGGAAACTTTGTTACTTTAAGGCTTCCATCCAAAGAAGTTCGACTTGTCTATAAAGATTGTTATGGAACTATTGGTGAAGTCGGGAACTCTGAACATAAGAATCTAACTTCAGGAAAAGCAGGCAGAACACGTTGGTTAGGAATTCGTCCAACAGTCCGCGGTGTTGTAATGAATCCTTGCGATCATCCTCATGGTGGTGGTGAAGGTAGATCTCCTATTGGACGTTCAAAACCTGTAACTCCATGGGGAAAACCTGCTTTAGGCGTAAAAACTAGAAGAAAAAATAAATATAGTGATTTTTGTATTATCCGTAAGCGCAAATAATTTCAATATATTTTTTTGATTCTAAACTCTATAATTTAAACTTAAAATTTTCATGACTCGTTCACTACGTAAAGGCCCTTTCGTAGCTTCCCACCTTGCTAAAAAAATTGATGTTTTAAATGAAAAAGGTGGAATTTCAAGTACTATTGTAAAAACTTGGTCTCGCTCTTCGACTATATTGCCAACAATGGTCGGGCATACTATCGCTGTTTACAATGGTAAACAACATGTTCCCGTGTATGTTTCAGATCAAATGGTTGGTCACAAATTAGGTGAATTTTCCGCCACTAGAAATTTTAGATCTCATATAAAAAGTGATAAAAAGGCAAGACGTTAAAATTGCTAACATAAAACAAAATGACTACAACTACAACAAAACAAGAAGTTTACGCGATAGCAAAATATATTCGTATGTCACCTTTTAAGGTCCGTCGAGTATTAAAACAAATTCAAGGAAAATCATATAAAGAAGCTTTAATGATTTTAGAATTTATGCCTTATGCAGCGTGCAAACCTGTGTTACAAGTTTTACAATCAGCAGCCGCTAATGCTCAAAATAATAATGGTATGTCAAAAACGGACTTAATTGTGTATCGTACATCCTCTGATGCGGGGCCTATTTTAAAACGTTTTCGTCCTAGAGCGCAAGGAAGAGGTTTCAAAATTCAAAAACCTACATGTCATATAAAAATAGTTGTGACATCAAATTAAAAATCTAAAACTTATAAGGAGAAGATAAAAGTGGGACAAAAAATTCATCCATTAGGATTTCGCCTGCGTATAACTCAAGATCATCGTTCATCTTGGTTTGCAGATAAAAAAAATTATCCTTCTATCCTAGAAGAAGATTATAAAATTCGTACTCATATAAATAAAGATTTAGGAAGTGCTGGTATTTCAAAAATCGAAATTAATAGAAAATCGGATCAGATTGAATTAGAAATTCATACTTCACGTCCGGGTATTATTGTTGGACGCTCAGGTAGTGGAATAGAAAAATTAAAAGAAGATTTAACGAAAATAGTCGCCACAGATAGTAAAATTCGGATTAATGTAACTGAATTGAAAAATATGGACGCTGATGCTAATTTAATTGGTGAATTTATTGCTCAACAATTAGAAAAACGAGTAGCTTTTAAACGGGCTACACGTCAAGCTATCCAAAAAGCACAAAGAGCAAATGTTCAAGGTATCAAAGTACAAGTTTCAGGCCGTTTAAATGGTGCTGAAATTGCTCGTAGCGAATGGGTAAGAGAAGGAAGAGTTCCATTACAAACTTTAAGAGCCGATATTGATTATGCTACTAAAGAAGCACTAACAACTTATGGCAAACTAGGAATAAAAGTTTGGGTGTTTAACGGAGAGGTTACTCCTAAGCTTCGTCAATCGTAAAACTTTAGAATTCTAATAATAATTTTTGAAAATATAACTATAAATAATGCTTAGTCCTAAAAGAACAAAGTTTCGTAAACCCCATAGAGGAAGATTACGTGGTACAGCGACTCGTGGTAATGCTTTAATTTTTGGTGATTATGGTCTTCAAGCTTTGGAACCAATTTGGTTAACATCGCGTCAAATTGAAGCTACACGTCGGACTGTTACTCGTTATGTAAAACGTGTTGGAAAGCTTTGGATTAGAGTTTTTCCAGATAAATCAATTTCATGCAAGCCTCCAGAAACTCGAATGGGAGCAGGTAAAGGTGCGCCGGATTATTGGGTGGCTGTTATTAAACCAGGACATGTACTTTTTGAAATTTCTGGTGTATCACAAATAACAGCTTATGAAGCTTTTAAGAATGCATCTTATAAATTACCTATTAAAACAAAATTTATATCTAAGGAAATTTAAACAATGGCTTTTACTAGTTTTACAGAATTAAAACAGTTAGATGATAAACAAATATCACAATCAATACTTGACTATAAAAAGGAATTATTTGATTTACGTTTACAGAAAGCTACACGTCAATCATTCAAATCTCATAATTTTAAACATTTGAAAAGAAAAATTTCACAGTTATTAACACTAGAACGACAAAGAGCACAAAATTAAATTTATAAAGAAAAACTATATGCCTATAAAAGAAAGATTAGGGGTAGTCGTTAGTAATAAAATGGAAAAAACGATTGTTGTTTCTGTTGAAAATAAAATGACTCATAAACGTTATGGAAAAATTGTCACAACAACAAAGCGTTACAAAGCACATGATGATAGTAATGAATGTCAAATTGGTGACTCTGTTGTAATTAGTGAATCACGGCCTCTGAGTAAAACAAAGAGATGGACACTAAAGGAGATTAAGCAGAAATCATCTATGCTTGACAAAGATAGTCTAGGAGAATAGAAGAATGATACAAACACAAACTTATTTAAATGTTGCTGATAATAGCGGCGCAAAAAAAATTATGTGCATTCGAATACTTGGTGGAAATAGAAAATATGCAAGTATAGGGGATGTTATCATAGGTGTAGTAAAGCAAGCCACACCGAACATGCCAATAAAAAGAGCAGATGTCGTGCGCGCTGTTGTAATGCGTACAAAAACAACTTTAAGAAGAAAAGATGGGATGTCTATTCGTTTTGATGATAATGCTGCTGTTATTATCAATAAAGAAAATAATCCTCGTGGAACAAGAGTCTTTGGTCCAATTGCAAGAGAATTAAGAGATAAAGATTTCACTAAAATAGTTTCTTTAGCACCGGAGGTACTGTAGGATGCAAAAACAAATAAAGAATCTAGTTCATGTAAAAAAAGGTGATACTGTACAGATTTTAAGTGGAAAAGATAAAGGTAAGATTGGTGAAGTCACTAAAATTATACAAAGCAAAAGTCAAGTAGTTGTAGAAGAAGTAAACATCAAGAAAAAACACGTAAAACCTACTAAGGAAGGAGAAGTAGGTAAAATTTCAGAATTTGAGGCACCTATTCATAGTTCAAATGTTATGTTGTATAGCAAAGAAAACAAAGTTGCAAGCAGAATAGGCTTTAAAGTTGACGAAACAGGAAAAAAAGTTCGTGTTTTAAAAAAGTTATTAACATAAAAATATAATATGAGCCAATTAAGAATCGACTATAAAGAGAAAGTTATTCCTTTATTAATGGAACAATTTAAATATAAAAATATTCAAGAAGTTCCTAAGGTAACAAAGATAACAATTAATCGTGGTTTAGGAGACGCTTCAAAAAATAATAAAGCATTGGAAAATAGTATTCAAGAATTAGCTCTAATAACAGGGCAACAACCTGTTATAACTAAGGCACGCAAATCGATTGCTGGTTTTAAAATTCGTGATGGAATGCCAGTAGGTGTCGCAGTCGTATTAAGAAAAAAAATGATGTATAGCTTTTTAGAAAAGTTAATTCATTTAAATCTTCCACGTATTCGAGATTTTAAGGGCATTAGCGTAAAGTCTTTTGACGGACGTGGAAATTACAATCTTGGAATTAAAGAGCAATTAATTTTTCCAGAAATTGAATACGATAAAGTTGATCAAGTCCGTGGTATGGATATCGCTATTTCTACAACGGCTAAAACACAACAAGAAGGTATTGCTTTAATGAAAGCTTTAGGTATGCCTTTTAATGATGCCTAATTTTCTAATTTAACTTTTTAAGAACCAATTAATAACAGTAGGAGTTATCGTGGTAAATGATACAATAGCAGACATGCTAACAAGAATTCGTAATGCTAATTTGGCGAGACACCAAATTGTTCAAGTTCCATCAACTAAAATGACAAGAAATCTTGCTTCTGTTTTACAAGAAGAAGGGTTTATTCAAAGTTTTGAAGAAGTCGGTGAAGACATCACAAAGCAATTATTACTTTCATTAAAATACAAAGGTAAAGAAAGAGAGCCGGTTATTACTTCATTAAAAAGAATTAGCCGTCCTGGATTACGCGTTTACGCAAACCGTAAAGAATTACCAAGAGTTTTAGGTGGTTTAGGAATTGCTATTATTTCTACTTCTCAAGGTGTCCTGACTGATAACAAAGCACGTCATCAAGGTCTGGGTGGAGAAGTATTGTGTTATATCTGGTAAAAATATTGAGTAAAAAAGAAAGGTAAAATATGTCTCGTATCGGTAAACTTCCTGTAACAATACCTGATAAGGTAACAGTTACTGTAAATGATAATAATATGTTAGTAAAAGGACCAAAAGGTCAACTTTCGATGCCAACTTCTAGCGAAATAGCCATCGATATAAATGAAAATACAATCACCCTGAAGCCCACAAATTTATCACCAAAAACTAAAAAAGCTTTTGGTATGTACAGAGCTTTGATATCTAACATGATTAAAGGTGTCACTATCGGTTTTGAAAAAAAATTAGAATTACAAGGTGTGGGGTACAGATCTCAAGTACAAGGAAGATCTTTAATTTTAAATGTTGGCTACAGCCATCAAGTAACAATTGCAGCTCCAGAAGGTATTACATTGGCCGTAGAAGGTAATACGAATGTTTCTGTGTCAGGAATAGATAAGCAAGTTGTTGGCCAAGTTGCTGCTAATATTCGTGCAGTACGTCCTCCAGAGCCTTATAAGGGAAAAGGTATTCGTTACCAAGGTGAATACGTAAGAAAGAAAGCTGGTAAGGCAGGTAAGTAACAATTCATCATACATCTCATTAAGCCATGAAAAAAAACAAAATAAAATCAATTGCTAAAGTTAAAAGTAGAATCAGAGAGAAAATAACAGGAACTTCAAATCGCCCAAGACTATCAGTTTTTCGGTCTAACTCTCATATTTACGCTCAGATAATTGATGATGTAACAGGACATACTCTGGCGGCAAGTTCTACAGTTGATCCAGAGATTCGAGCAAGTATTTCATCAGGAGCAACATGTGAAGCTTCTAAAATCGTTGGTTCAAGTATTGCTAAAAAATCTCTTGAAAATAAAATCACTAACGTAGTTTTTGATAGAGGTGGCCTTTTATACCATGGCCGAATTAAAGCCTTAGCTGATGCTGCAAAAGAAGAAGGTTTAAAATTTTAAAACAATAAAATACTATGTCGAATTCTAAAAGAAATAAAGGGAAAGAAAAAGATAATGAATGGCAAGAAAGAGTTGTTCAAATACGACGTGTTACTAAGGTTGTTAAAGGAGGAAAAAAATTAAGCTTCCGTGCAATTATAGTGATAGGTAATGAAAAAGGACAAGTTGGAGTTGGTGTGGGGAAAGCCAGTGATGTAATTGGTGCTGTAAAAAAAGCTGTAACTGATGCTAAAAAACAATTAGTAGTAGTTCCTATGACTAAGGATAATTCTATTCCTCATATAATTCATGGGCGTTCAGGAGCGGCTAAAGTTATTATGAGACCATCTGCACCTGGTTCTGGTGTAATTGCAGGTGGGTCTGTTCGAACAATTTTAGAGCTTGCTGGAGTAAAAAATATTTTAGCTAAACAATTAGGTTCAAATAATCCATTAAATAATGCACGTGCGGCAACAGATGCTCTTTTCAAATTAAAAACTTTTGTACAGGTCTCTAAAGATAGAAGTCTAATAAAATAACTTTTTTGTAAAACTCTGTTTCCTTATTTCACAGGATAAGATAAGGAAACAGTGTTTTTGTCAAAATTTGTTTTTCCTAAAATATAAAATTATGCAAACTACAAGAAAAAGTATAAAAAAACAAGGAATAAAAGATAGGATAATTCTAACTTTAATTTTACTCGTCTTATCTCGATTAGGAACTTTTATTCCAGTTCCTGGTGTTGACCATGATGCCTTTTACCAAAGCATTTCAAACAATCCGATTGTTGGTTTTCTTAATATATTCTCAGGTGGAGGGTTTGCTTCTATTGGGATTTTTGCCCTTGGTATTGTACCTTACATTAATGCCTCCATTGTAATACAGTTGGCTACAACATCAATTCCAAGTCTTGAAAAATTACAAAAAGAAGAGGGGGAAAGTGGCCGTCAAAAAATTTCTCAAATAACTCGCTACATTGCTTTATTTTGGGCTTGTATTCAAAGCTTAGGTGTATCTTTTTGGGTTCGCCCTTATGTTTTTAATTGGGATAGTCAGTTTGTTATTCAAATGACTTTAGCATTAACTGCAGGCTCTATGATGATTATGTGGTTTTCAGAACAAATTACTGAAAAAGGAGTAGGGAATGGGCCGTCCTTATTAATTTTTATCAATATTGTTGCAGGTCTCCCGAAGTTAGTACAACAACAGTCTCAAGGAACATTAGAGAAAGGACAGTTAAGCGAGCTTTTAGTTCTTGTATCTATTTTTTTATTAATGATTGTGGGAATTATTTTTATTCAAGAAGGTACGAGACGTATTCCGATTGTTTCTGCACGACAATTAGGAAAAGGCCAATCAGAAAATAAAACTAGTTATCTTCCTTTAAGGTTAAACCAAGGTGGAGTAATGCCTATAATATTTGCTTCAGCTATACTTGTGGTCCCCGCATATCTAGCACAAATAATTAATATCCCTATTCTTGTAAAGTTTTTGACTCTATTATCTCCGAACAGTAGTGATAAAAATATTTATTTAATCTTTTATTTTCTTCTAATATTATTTTTTAGCTATTTTTATTCATCTCTAGTAATTAATCCAAATGATGTAGCAAAAAATTTGAAGAAAATGGAGTCTAGTATTCCTGGTGTACGCCCTGGAAAAGCTACAACAGATTATTTACAAAAAACTTTGAATAGATTAACATTCTTAGGAGCTTTGTTTTTAGCATTTATTGCTGTGATTCCAAGTGTCATTGAAAATATTACAAATATTTCCACTTTTAAAGGTTTAGGTGCAACATCACTATTAATTTTAGTTGGTGTCGCAATAGACACGGCTAAACAAGTTCAAACTTATCTGATAGCCAAAAATTATGAAAATATAATGAAATAGTTATAATTTCAATGAATTATTACTAGCTTCCCTCTAATACACTAGATTAATGTTCAGTTAGTCTTAATGTAATAACATTAGTAAATAAAAATTCTAAAATAAAAAAAATGAAAGTAGTAAGTTCTATAGGTAGTTTAAAAAATCGAAGTAAAGATTGTCAAATCGTTAAACGAAGAGGCAGATTATATGTTATTTGCAAATCAGATCCTAGACTGAAAGTGAGACAGGGTAGAGCAAAAATGAAGAGAAAGTAAGAGTTCTCTTAAACATAAAATAATTATTAGGAGGATATTTAAGTGGCACGTATATCTGGTATCGATCTACCCAAAAATAAAAGGATTGAAATAGGTTTAACTTACATTTATGGAATTGGATTATCTAGTTCACAAAAAATTTTAGACCAAGCCAAAGTGGATGCAAATACACGTTGTAAGGATTTAAGTGATGAAGATATTAGTCTTATAAGATCTATTATTGACGAACATTATATTGTAGAAGGTTTATGTCGTCGAATTGAATCTATGAGCGTTAAACGCTTAATGGAAATTAATTGTGTAAAAGGACGTCGTCATAGAGCTGGCTTACCTTTAAGAGGACAACGAACAAGAACTAATGCTCGTACTCGAAGAGGCGGCAAAAAAACAGTTGCAGGTAAGAAAAAAGCTACTAAATAACAAGTTTTAGTTCATTACGATAGTAGCAATTGAAACTCTAAAATTAAATAAATAATGGCAAGACAAATAAAAAAAACAGGTGCTAAGAAAAATAAGAAAACAGCTCCAAATGGAGTAGCACATATTCAATCTACGTTCAATAATACAATTGTCACAATCAGTTCAGCTACAGGAGAGACTATATCGTGGGCCTCTAGTGGTGCAATTGGTTTTAAAGGTGCAAAAAAAGGAACTCCATTTGCAGCGCAAATTGCTGCAGAGAAAGCAAGTAAAGAAGCTTTAAGCCAAGGCATGAAAAAAGCAGAAGTGATTGTCACAGGTCCTGGAGCTGGGCGTGAAACAGCTATAAGAGCTATTCAAGCTGCAGGTTTAGAAATAACATTAATTAGAGATATTACTCCTGTACCACATAACGGATGTCGTCCTCCAAAGAAACGTAGAGTGTAATGTATAAGGAAGTACGAGTGTTTGATCTTTCTTTAATTTAGGCAATAAACTAATTTCTATACGAAAGATATGACGAAATTTGAAATTGAGTGTGTTGAATCCAAAATTGATGGACCTAGAGATTATTACAATCAATTTATTATCCAACCTTTAGAACAAGGGCAAGGCATAACAGTTGGAAATGCTTTACGAAGAATTTTACTCTCTGATTTAGAAGGTATAGCAATTGTAGCTGTGAGAATAGCTGGAGTTAGTCATGAATTTTCAACAATTCCAGGAATACGTGAAGATGTATTAGAACTATTATTAAATTTAAAGGAAATTGTCTTCAAAAATAATATTACTGAATCTAATATTGGAAGACTTAGTGTACAAGGCCCCGCTATAGTTACTGCAGCTGATTTAGACCTACCTTCCGGAATGGAATTAATTGATCCAGAACAATATATTGCTACAATTTGTGGTAATAATATGCTTGAAATGGAATTTAAAATCGAAAAAGGCACAGGATATCATTTAATAGAGAGAAGCGCAGATGATTCATCTTTAGATTTTTTACAGGTCGATGCAATTTTTATGCCTGTTAAAAAAGTGAGTTATAGTGTTGAAGACATTAGATACAACCAAAACTTATTAAAAGATCAATTAAAGTTAGAAGTTTGGACGAATGGAAGTTTATTACCCAAAGAAGCTGTGAGTTCTGCAGCTGCAATATTGACTAATTTATTTTCAAGTCTTTGTGATATCAATTTTGAATCCGAAAGAAATGATGATACTACAGAAGAACCTAAAATTAATCAAATTTTAATTGAAGAATTGCAATTATCCGTGAGAGCTTATAATTGTTTAAAACGGGCTCAGATTCACTCAGTCGCTGATTTATTAGATTATTCGCAAGAAGATCTAATTGAAATAAAAAATTTTGGACAGAAATCTGCTGAAGAAGTTATAGATGCTTTGCAAAAAAGATTGGGAATTAATTTACCAAAAGAAAAGACAATGAAATTAATTTAATCGTCTTTTAATTATATAAATATATAAAACCTAAATATGAATAAAACAATTGTTGATATAAAAAAAGACAACGATTATAAGTGGTACCTAGTTGACGCAGAATCGAAAACATTAGGTCGTCTAGCTAGTGAAGTTAGTAGAATTTTGACAGGGAAAAATGATCCAGGGTATCATCCGAGCCAGAAAATATATAATGCTGTCGTCGTTATAAATGCAGAAAAAATCGAAATTTCTGGAAAAAAAAGGTACGATAAGTTTTATCGACGTTATTCTGGATATCAAGGAGGAATGACAATTGAAACCTTTGACGAACTACAAAAACGTATTCCAAGTCGTATTTTAGAAAAAGCAGTGAAAGGAATGTTACCAAATGGACCTTTAGGTCGTACTCTATTTACTAAACTAAAAGTTTATAAAGGTAATAAGCATCCTCACAGTGCACAAAAACCAGAACTTGTAAATATTTAGAAAATAAAAAAAATGTCAGAAAATAGTAAAACAGTATATTTTGGTACAGGACATCGTAAAGAAGCTGTCGCACGTGTACGAATAGTCCCCGGATCGGGACAGTCATGGATAAATGGTACACCGGGAGAAGCTTACTTGCAATTTAGCCCTACATACATCAGAATTTATAAATCACCTCTTAGTACATTAGGTTTAGACAATAAATATGATATATATGTAAATGCTACAGGTGGAGGTTTGACAGGACAAACAGAAGCTATTCGATTAGGGTTAGTTAAAGCACTTTGTAAAGTTAATCCTGAAAATAGAACAGCGCTAAAATTCGAAGGATATTTAACAAGAGATTCGAGACGAATTGAAAGAAAAAAATATGGTTTAAGAAAAGCAAGAAAAGCTCCACAATTCTCAAAACGATAATATTTATAACTCATTTAAAATTATGCCAAAAAGTAATATACATCCTCAATGGTATGCAGAAAGTAAAGTCTATTGTGATGGACAATTAGTTATGACAGTTAGTTCCACAAAACCAGAGCTAAATGTTGATATCTGGTCAGGAAATCATCCTTTCTATACAGGATCAGAAAAAATGTTAGACACAGAAGGACGTGTCGAAAGATTTATGCGTAAATATGGTATTGAAAATGACAAAAATAAATAAACCTTTGTAGCAATTTAAGAAAAAAGTAAAAAATGCCAACAATTCAGCAATTAATACGTTCTGAACGTCAAACAATTAAAAAGAAGACTAAATCTCCTGCATTAAAAAGTTGCCCGCAGCGAAGAGGAGTTTGTACTCGAGTATATACAACTACACCGAAAAAACCAAATTCGGCGTTACGAAAAGTCGCTCGAGTACGTCTAACTTCAGGTTTTGAAGTTACAGCTTATATTCCAGGTATTGGACACAATATTCAAGAACACTCTGTAGTGTTACTTCGAGGTGGACGAGTAAAAGATTTACCAGGTGTAAGATATCATATAGTAAGAGGTACATTGGATGCTTCTGGAGTAAAAGATAGACGCCAAAGTAGATCAAAATATGGTGCTAAGAAACCAAAAGAATAACTTTACTTTGCTAAAATTGTAAATTTTCCTACTAACAATCAATAAAAACTAATAAATTATTATGTCAAGAAGATCTAGCGCAAAAAAACGACTAGCTTTACCAGATCCACTTTACAATAGCCGTTTGGTAAGTATGCTTACTGTAAGAATTTTACAAAAAGGCAAGAAACAATTAGCTTTAAAAATCATTTATGAAGCTTTAGATATTATAAAAGAACGTACGGGAGAGGAACCTCTTACTGTATTGGAATCAGCTATTAGTAAAGTTACACCATTAGTTGAAGTGAAAGCTCGACGTGTGGGAGGATCTACTTATCAAGTACCTTTAGAAGTACGAGCATTTCGAGGAACAAATTTAGCTTTACGTTGGATAACAAAGTTTTCTCGTGAAAGGTCTGGAAAGAGCATGGCTATGAAACTTGCAAATGAGTTAATGGATGCAGCTAATGAAACAGGCAACTCTATTCGAAAACGAGAGGAAGTACATAGAATGGCCGAGGCAAACAAAGCGTTTGCACATTATCGTTTTTAACCTATGAGTTTAACAAAAGCAACAAGAATGTATAACATATAAACTATATAAAAAATCTTATGGCAAGAGAAAAATTTGAAAGAAAAAAACCACACGTTAACATTGGAACTATTGGACATGTTGACCATGGTAAAACTACATTAACAGCAGCTATTTCATCTGCATTATCCGTATTTTCTTCATCAGGAGCATCAAAAAAGTTTGATGAAATTGATTCTGCACCAGAAGAAAGAGCTAGAGGTATTACTATTAATACGGCTCACGTGGAGTACGAAACAGAAACACGCCACTATGCTCATGTTGATTGCCCAGGTCACGCAGATTATGTAAAAAATATGATTACAGGAGCAGCACAAATGGATGGTGCTATCCTTGTTTGTTCTGCAGCTGATGGTCCAATGCCTCAAACCAGAGAACACATCTTATTAGCTAAGCAAGTAGGAGTACCTCATATTGTTGTATTCTTAAATAAAGCTGATATGGTTGATGATGAAGAACTATTAGAATTAGTTCAGCTAGAAGTTCAAGAATTATTATCTAAGTATGATTTTCCTGGTGATGATATTCCATTCGTAGCTGGCTCAGCTTTATTAGCTTTAGAAACTATTGCTAACAAGCCTGGAATAAAAAAAGGGGAAGATAAGTGGGTTGACACTATCTTTTCATTAATGGAAAAAGTTGACGAATACATTCCAACACCGGAAAGAGACGTTGATAAGAGTTTCCTAATGGCTGTAGAAGACGTTTTCTCTATTACTGGTCGTGGTACAGTTGCAACAGGCCGTATTGAAAGAGGAAAAGTAAATGTTGGTGACACAATCGAAATTGTGGGATTACGAGAAACAAGAAATACAACTATTACTGGTCTTGAAATGTTCCAAAAGAGCTTAGACGAAGCTATGGCCGGAGATAACGTTGGTATTTTAGTACGTGGTATCCAAAAAACTGATATTGAAAGAGGAATGGTATTATCAGCTCCTGATTCAATTAAACCGCACACTAAATTTGAAGGTGAAGTATATGTTCTAAAGAAAGAGGAAGGTGGACGCCATACTCCATTTTTCACTGGATATCGACCACAGTTTTATGTAAGAACGACTGACGTAACAGGAACTATTGCACAATTCACAGCAGATGATGGATCTCCTGCTGAGATGGTAATGCCTGGTGACAGAATTAAAATGACAGCTCAACTGATTCATCCAATCGCAATTGAGAAAGGGATGAGATTTGCGATCCGTGAGGGCGGAAGAACTGTAGGTGCAGGTGTTGTTTCAAAAATTTTAGATTAATTTAGAAAATTTTTAACCGATTTATATAATGCAAAAGCAGAAAATTCGTATACGTTTAAAAGGATATGAGATTCCTTTACTAAATAAATCTTGTGAAAGCATTATTGAGACTGCTTCTCGAACTGAATCTTTAACAATGGGCCCCGTACCAATGCCAACTAAACGAAAAATTTATTGTGTATTACGGTCTCCACATGTTGACAAAGATTCCAGAGAACATTTTGAAGTTCGAATCCATAAACGGATTATTGATGTTTACGAGCCAACTTCAAAAACAATAGACTCTTTAATGAAATTGGACTTACCATCTGGTATAGACATAGATGTAAAACTATAAAAATAACTCCTCCTTGAAGAACAATCTTTAAGGAGGAGTTATTTTTATAGGAAACCTAATTTATTAGAATAAAGCTTCTTCTTGGTGAGTTAAAATTGTACAATCAGAAGTAGGATAAGTAACACAAGTTAAAACAAAACCATCATCCATTTGGCTATCATCTAAGAATGATTGATCAGATTGATCAATTGTACCTGCAGACACTTTACCAGCACATGTTGAACATGCACCAGCTCTGCAAGAATAAGGTAAATCGATTCCTTGCTCTTCAGCAGCGTCTAAAACGTATTGATCATCAGGACACTCGATAGTTGTATCAACGCCTTCACCTTTAAGTGTAACTTTGTAACTTGCCATTGTAAAACTCCTTTATGAGATGTATATTTTTATATTTCTGATTATTTTATTTTTCAATTCTTATTTCTCGAAAAAAAATACATTGAAAAATAAATAATCTAATTTAATCTAATATCAATTTATGCAAAACCTAATCTTTTTTAAATGGAAAGATTAAACGCAAAAATTAATACTTCATATGCGCAATTCCAGTGCAGTTATGTTAGATCTAATCTTACTACTTGATAAAAGTTCAAAATGTATTCAAATCTTCTATTCCAATCATTATAGCATTACATTAAAATTATTTGTAAGATAACATCCAAAAAATGGAACTTATTAAAGGCAAATAATACTAAAAAAACATTATTCCTTTATAATAAGAATCATATTGTAAGAAAGTTAAATCAATAATATTTCGAAAAAAGGAGTGTAGTCTATGGGACTACCTTGGTATCGTGTACACACAGTTGTACTAAATGACCCTGGAAGATTAATTGCTGTACATTTAATGCACACAGCTTTAGTAGCTGGTTGGGCTGGTTCAATGGCTTTATATGAGTTAGCTGTTTTTGACCCATCTGACCCTGTATTAAATCCTATGTGGAGACAAGGTATGTTTGTTATGGTGCGACCAGTTTAAGAAGAAGTTTTTTATAAAAAAAACGAACTCTTAGTCCTCTTCTAATATAAATAAGAGGATAACTATTTAAAAATGAGGTGTAGCTCCTCACAGATATTTGTGATCTGTCCTTAAAACCTTGGTTACTCAATTAGAAATGAGGAGATTAAGCAAAGGTTTCAAGTGATCTGCTATGGTATATCCTTATAAATGTATTTAAGTTTGATAATGTCAGAACATACACGCAATATGCGGAGACATACATTATATTTTGGGACCAAAATATATTGAAGAAGTAACTAATAAGTTCGTAACCTTATTAGGCACAAAATACCTATAAAAAGGACTTCTATCGAATAGTGTACAGACCTAAGGCAGGTGTAATTATTTTTAAATGGAACATGGGAAAAATTCAATTCTAACCAAAATAAAATTGTTGGTGGGGACCAATCTAGTTCCTATAAAGAATGAATTATGGACTGATGGAAAAAGCTAATGGTATTTTGCTAAAGGAGGTGAAATATATATGCCAACATCTATTGGACTCTTTATTTAAAAAAATCAAATCCGAATTCAAAGATAAAATATGAACTTGCAAAAGTGGGATGACGTTAATTGGGAATTGGTACAAAAACGCGTCTTCAGATATCAGCGAAGGATTTATGAGGCTTCAAAACGTGGAGATAAGAATGTAGTAAAAGCACTCCAAATAAGACTAATCTCATCAATTGATTCTAAGTTATTAGCAATAGAACAAGCAACAAATAATCTCAATGATGTAAGTGTAAATCTTAACTCAGAGAAAAAATTAAAGATTCTTCAAAGACTAAAGTTTACTAAAACTAAGCAAGCTCCGATTAGTAAAATTAATTCAGATATAAATTATATCAAGAAGCAAAAAATCGAAAATGAAGCTAAAAATAATTTATGCTTACTTGCTTTAGAGCCCGAATGGGAAGGATTATTTCTGCCTAATTGTTATGGATATCGTCCTGAAAAGACAAAACATGATGCCATAGCAGCAGTTAATTCTTATCTCAAACATAATGAGAGTGAAAAAGAGTTGTATAGTCTAACTTTCAAACTAAATGTAAATGATATTTTTTATAGTATAGATCCAGAAATATTGTTAAATAAAATGAATACTACACTAAAAGTTCAAGAGCATTTACGAAGTCTACTACAATTATCTTTTAAAAAAAAAGAAATAACGAAAATAGGAATCAGACATAAAAGTTCCCTCCTTGGAAAAGCAAAAGACAAGTTAATATCTTTTCTTTTAACTCTTATAGTTAATGATTTACTTGAGTTTCTATTGAAAATTACAACGTTTTATAATCCACAAGTTAACTCAAACGAGCCACTTAACTTACATTATATTCCAATTTCATATGGGAGTAATATTGTCATTATAGGAAATAACCTTAAACAATTAGAAAAGTTTAAAACTCAAATCTTACATTGGATAACAACACAACTAAAAATAGAGTTTAAAGAAGACAATTTAAAAATAAAATCCTTATTTGAAGGATTTGAATTTTTAGGACACTCGTTTATTTTAATTAAGCAGAAAAGTCATAGAAAATTTAAATATTTTCCGTCTCGTAAATCTCAACAAACATTCTTACTAGACATCCGAGAAATTATTCAGAAAAATAAGGCTAGTTCTTCTTATCAGCTAATAAATAATCTTAAACCAAAAATTTTAGCTTGGGGAAAATATTATAGGTATAGTGACTGCAGAATAATATTTAGAAAAATGTCTCATTATATTCTTCAAAAGCTCCGAGCGTGGGCATTTAGGATTAATAAAAAAAGCGGTCGAAAAGTTGTAAAAGAAAAATATTTTCCTAGCAATAAGAAATACTATTTTGAAGGAGTATGTTATCACGATAATTGGATTTTAAATGGTAAGAAAAAACAGGCTGACGGCAAAACTAAAGAAAATTGCCTCATTAATTTAGCTTGGATTAAACAAAGAAACTGGGTACAAGTGGACAACTTAAGATCAATTTATGATGAAGATCAAACATATTGGAGGGTACGAAATTTATTAGTGAAGCAAAAAAACAAAAACTTCAAGCCAATAATTATTTCTACTTAAGCTAAAAAAAGTTACTGCATTCCACGAAACAGTCATATAAAACCTAATGTAAAAATAGGAGTTATATAGATTAAATAAAATAAAGAGTAGGAGCCGGATGAAGCGAAAGTTTCATGTCCGGATCTGTCGACGGGGTTTTGAATAGTAATATTTGCCCTAGTTTAACCCATTTATGGCACGTATCGGTGTTACAGATTCATGGGGTGGTTGGAGTGTAACGGGAGAAAGTGTTTCTAACCCAGGATTCTGGAGTTTTGAAGGTGTTGCTTTAGCACACATAGGCTTATCAGGCTTACTTTTTCTTGCTTCTGTTTGGCATTGGGTTTATTGGGATCTAGAATTATTTAGAGATCCACGTACTGGAAACCCTGCATTAGATTTACCAAAGATCTTTGGTATTCATTTACTTCTTTCTGGTGTTTTATGCTTCGGTTTTGGAGCTTTCCATGTAACAGGAGCATGGGGACCAGGAATTTGGGTATCTGATGCGTATGGTATTACAGGTAAAGTACAACCTGTTGCGCCTGCATGGGGACCAGAAGGTTTTAACCCATTCAATCCAAGCGGTGTTGCTTCACACCATATCGCAGCTGGAATCTTAGGTTTTATCGCTGGGGTTTTCCACATTGCGGTTAGACCACCTCAAAGATTATATAGATCTTTACGTATGGGTAATATTGAAACAGTATTATCTAGTAGTATTGCAGCTGTGTTCTTCGCTGCTTTCATTACAACAGGTACAATGTGGTACGGTAGTGCTACAACACCACTTGAATTATTTGGTCCAACAAGATACCAATGGGATAGTGGATACTTCCAACAAGAAATTGAAAGAAGAGTTGAAAATTCTTTAAATGAAGGTTTATCTCTTAGTGAAGCATGGTCAAGAATTCCTGACAAACTAGCTTTCTATGATTATGTAGGTAATAACCCAGCAAAAGGTGGATTATTCCGTGCAGGTCCTATGAATAAAGGTGATGGAATTGCAGAAGCATGGTTAGGTCATCCAATTTTTAAAGATAAAGAAGGAAGAGAATTAACAGTTAGAAGAATGCCTGCATTCTTTGAAACATTCCCTGTCATTCTTGTTGATAAAGATGGAATTATTAGAGCTGATATTCCATTTAGAAGAGCTGAATCTAAGTATAGTGTAGAGCAAGTAGGCGTTACATTAGATTTTTATGGTGGTAAACTAAATGGTCAAAGTTTTACAGATGCCCCTACTGTTAAAAAGTATGCTCGTAAAGCTCAATTAGGCGAGGTTCTAGAATTTGATCGAACAACTTTAGAATCTGATGGTGTATTCAGAAGTAGTCCAAGAGGTTGGTATACATATGGACATGCTAACTTTGCATTATTATTTTTCTTAGGACATCTTTGGCATGGTTCAAGAACACTATTCAGAGATGTATTCAGTGGTATTGGTGCGGAAGTTACAGAACAAGTAGAATTTGGTGCATTCCAAAAGCTTGGTGATAGAAGTACTAAAAAGCAAGGTGCTGTTTAAGTTAACCTTTTTACTGTTATAAAAATATTATAAATACAAGAGGTTTTTAATGGAAACAATTGTTTACACGTTCCTACTAATTGCTACTTTAGCTGTGATCTTTGCATCTGTATTTTTCAGAGATCCGCCTAGAATTGCAAGAAAATAATTAACGCTTAGTTAAATTGCTAATATAAAATGGAAGCATATTAACAAATATAATATGCTTCCATTTAGTATTTAGATATTAAAAAATATTATTAATCTTCATGATCATCAAATGGATCACGAAGATTTTTAGATCCTGGTCCAAAAGCAGTATAAACAGAATATCCTGTTAGGCCCAGAAGTAAGCTGGCAATAAAAATAATAAGAACTGTTGCAGTTTCCATAATAGATCGAACATTAAAATCAGTTATTTTTTATAATACTATTAAGTATAGTACTGTAAAAATAAAAAAATTTCGCTACTAAATATAACAATGGCATTAAGAACAAGATTAGGTGAACTTTTAAGACCTCTTAACTCTGAATATGGAAAGGTTGCTCCAGGTTGGGGATCAACTCCTGCTATGGGATTCGTTATGTTATTGTTCTTCTTATTCTTGCTAATTATTCTGCAAATTTACAATTCGTCTTTAATTATCGAAAACGTAGATGTGGATTGGGCAAGTCTAGGTGGGTAATAAACAATAACTATCTCATAAAAAAGACATAAAAACTTATGTAGAGAAGTAAAAAAAAGAAGATGATTTTAGAATATAATTCTAAAATCATCTTCTTTTCTATTTCTCTACGACTTCAACAACTTCGTCAAGAGCAAAGTTGTTAGTATTAATACCACTGTAACTAACTTTCTCAAAACGTACAACTACTGGATAACGAACCCCACTAGTATCGATAGTAGCTACAGTACCAATATCTTGGTACCAATATGATTCTTTTCTTAGAATTCGAACTTTAGCGCCTCTAGAAACCATAATTTTACTGAAGTATATTTTTATATTTCCTAAGATAACAAAAAAAACATGTAAAAGAAAAAAATTATTAATAAAAGTAAACAAAAAGATAATATTGCTATTTTACGAAGTATTTAGTGACTTTTTTTTACTAATGAAAATCAGAAGACAATTAGGAATAAATGATAAGTATGAATTTTATTTCAAAAGAAAAAATGCGATATTCTAATAGATAGATAGAAATAACTAGAGTTTAAATATACAAAAAAACTGATTATGAAAATTTCATGGGAAAAAATATTGCTTTGGTCTTTACCAGCTTTAGTTGCTATATTTGTTTTATGGCAAGGATTTGTAGGTACCAATAATACTGAGTTTAATAAAAATATTGCTAGTTCACGAATGACTTACGGACGTTTTCTAGAATATTTAGACATGGGATGGGTTAAAAGAGTAGATTTATATGATGATGGACATACTGCAATAGTAGAAGCAATAGGGCCAGAATTAGGAAACCGAATTCAAAGAATACGAGTAGAACTACCTGCAACAGCTCCAGAATTAATCACAAAATTAAGAAAAGCTAATGTAGATATAGATGCCCACCCGGCAAATGAAAATAGTCCAACATGGGGAGTACTAGGGAATCTAATTTTCCCAATCATATTAATAGGAGGATTAGCTTTCCTATTTAGACGATCTGGAAATATGCCAGGAGGCCCAGGTCAAGCTATGAATTTTGGAAAGTCAAAAGCACGTTTTCAAATGGAAGCTCAAACAGGTGTAACTTTTGAAGACGTGGCAGGTGTAGATGAAGCAAAGTTAGAATTTGAAGAAGTTGTTTCATTTTTAAAGAGACCTGAAAGATTCACAGCGGTTGGGGCAAAAATACCAAAAGGTGTGCTTTTAGTAGGACCTCCAGGAACTGGAAAAACTTTATTAGCAAAAGCGATTGCAGGAGAATCAGGAGTACCATTCTTTAGTATTTCAGGTTCAGAATTTGTAGAAATGTTTGTTGGTGTAGGTGCTTCAAGAGTAAGAGATTTATTTAAAAAAGCAAAAGAAAATTCTCCTTGTATTGTTTTTATTGATGAGATCGATGCAGTTGGAAGACAAAGAGGAACAGGTATTGGTGGAGGAAATGATGAAAGAGAACAAACCTTAAACCAACTCTTAACAGAAATGGATGGTTTCGAAGGTAATACAGGAATCATCATAATCGCTGCAACGAATAGAGTAGATGTTCTAGATGCAGCATTATTACGACCAGGAAGATTTGATAGACAAGTAACAGTAGATGTACCAGATCTACAAGGAAGATTAGCCATCTTAAATGTACACGCACGAAACAAGAAAATCTCGAAAGAAATTTCTTTAGAGGTTATTGCACGTAGAACACCAGGATTTTCCGGAGCAGATTTAGCTAATTTATTAAATGAATCGGCAATTTTAACAGCGCGAAGAAGAAAAGAGGCTATAACAATTTCGGAAGTAGATGCATCTATTGATCGAGTTATAGCAGGAATGGAAGGAACAGCACTTGTCGATAGTAAGACAAAACGACTTATAGCATATCACGAGGTTGGACATGCCATTGTGGGTACATTAGTAAAAGGTCATGATCCGGTTCAAAAAGTTACGTTAGTACCACGTGGACAAGCAAAAGGATTAACTTGGTTTACACCATCCGAAGATCAATCATTAATTTCAAGATCTCAAATCCTAGCCCGAATAATGGGAGCTTTAGGAGGGCGAGCAGCAGAAGAAGTTGTCTTTGGATATGCGGAAGTAACGACTGGAGCTGGAAATGATTTACAACAAGTGACATCAATGGCTAGACAAATGGTAACAAGATTTGGAATGTCAAATATTGGGCCACTAGCATTAGAAAGCCAAGGTGGAGATCCGTTCCTAGGAAGAAGCATGGGTAGTAGTTCTGAATTTTCAGAAGATGTCGCATCTAGAATTGATATGCAAATCCGATCAATTATTCAACATTGTCATGAAGAGACTTTACAAATAATTAAAGATAATAGAGTAGTTATCGATAAGTTAGTAGACATTTTAATAGAAAGAGAAACAATTGATGGTGAAGAATTCAGAAATATCGTAGCAGATTATACAAAGTTACCTACAGCTGGACAATACAAAGCACAATTATAAAATATAGAAGATAAAATTGCCCTGTTTAATACTTTTAAAAGAGATTAAACAGGGCAAAAATTATTAAAATCGGGATCGACGGGACTCGAACCCGCAACTTCCGCCGTGACAGGGCGGTGCTCTAACCAATTGAACTACGATCCCTACCGATATATTTTCTACTTATTTGTTTTTTTTGTCAATAAATAAAAAGGTTCATTAAATTAGGAGAGGAAGAGATTCGAACTCTCGGTACAATTGCTCATACATCGGATTAGCAATCCGACGCTTTAGACCACTCAGCCACCTCTCCTTCTTTTTTAGCCTTATAGCTAACATTGGCTCAGGCGGGATTTGAACCTGCGACCTTGGGCTTATGAGTCCCCTGCTCTAACCTCTGAGCTACTAAGCCTACATTTATATATTATCATCTTAGTTATATTGAATCAATACAATTGATTTCTTTTTATATTTTAAGGGGGAAGAATATTTTGAAATAGTGCATTATATTTTCAGATTCATCTATAGAATTTTATTTTATAATGGTTTATGATAAAACCAAATGTGAGATAGCTAGAAATGAGGAACAACTAGCAACTTATTACAAGCGAAGGAAAAATAACTTTTTTATTTTCCAGTTTTTTAGAGAAAGATATAAAGCTACAAATCAAAAGAATTATAGTCATATGCCTACTTTTTGGGAAAACGTTTTTAGGTTTCCAAGATTTTTTATCGGAACTATCATAGGGCTAATATTAACAATAGTAGGTCCATTCTTTAATTTATTACGCCGTCCAAAAACAACAATTATTTTCATTATTCTTTTTCTTGGTATTGTTGGATTTATATTATTAACTTTACAAGCAATGTTAGGAGAATAAAATATTTGCAAATATTAGAAAATATGTAAATAAAACAAAGAATCCGGAATCATCATAAAATCAGAAAAATTGAGAACATCTACGTTGGAGATTTTATATGCAATTTAGATACCTAGAAGAATAATTAATCAACAATGATGCACGAGAATTTAAGAAGAATCTTATCTCTAAAGCTAAAATAGTAGGTAATTTATACGCTTCTTATCTCACAATAAATAGCTCGAAAAAATATTTAGATCATGACTTCAATGCTTTCAAACAACTTAATAAAAAGAGATACAACAGGTGCATTTGCATTAATAGATAGTTTAGTACGCCACGGTGTGAAACACATTTTTGGATATCCAGGTGGTGCTATATTACCTATTTACGATGAGCTATATGCTTGGGAAAAAGAAGGTTTTATAGAACATATATTAGTTAGACATGAGCAAGCTGCTGCCCATGCAAGTGACGCATATTCAAGATCAACAGGTGGGGTTGGTGTTTGTTTTGGAACGTCTGGACCTGGAGCTACTAACTTAGTTACAGGAATCGCGACAGCACATATTGATTCTGTTGCAATGGTGATAGTAACAGGTCAGGTTGGAAGATCATTTATTGGTACAGATGCTTTCCAAGAAGTAGATATCTTTGGTATTACCATGCCAATTGTAAAACATTCATATGTTGTTAGAGATGCAGCTGATATGTCTAGGATGGTAGCGGCAGCTTTCTTCATTGCAAGATATGGAAGACCAGGCCCTGTATTAATAGATGTCCCAAAAGACGTGGGATTGGAAAAATTCGATTATAAACCGATTGAACCAGGGCAAATAACATTACCAGGATGTCCACCAATTGTTGATAATAATTCTAAACGAATAGCGCAAGCAGCAAATTTAATAAAACAATCGAATCAACCGCTTTTATATGTAGGCGGGGGAGCAATAATAGCAGAAGCTCATGAGGAAATCCAACAATTAGTAGAATACTTACAAATTCCTATAGCCACTACATTAATGGGCAAAGGAGTCATTGATGAAACAAATCCATTATGTTTAGGGATGCTTGGAATGCATGGAACTGTTTATGCCAACTATGCAGTCAGTGAATGTGATTTATTAATTGCTTTAGGAGCAAGATTTGATGATCGTGTAACGGGGAAATTAGATGAGTTTGCATCACATGCACAAGTTATTCATGTAGATATAGATCCGGCAGAAGTAGGTAAAAATAGGATGCCACAAGTAGGAATTGTAGGAGATGTTAAGAAATTTACACAAGGCTTATTAGCCTATTTAAAGGCAGAACAAAAACAAGATATAGAACAAACACAGTCATGGAGAAACAGATTAAATCGATGGAGAACTGAGTATCCATTATTAGTCCCTAAGAATGCACAAAATCTATCACCACAGGAAGTTATTACAGAGATTAGTAAACAAGCAAATAATGCGTATTTTACAACAGATGTAGGTCAACATCAAATGTGGGCAGCACAGTTTATTAAAACTAGTCAGAAGAAATGGATAACAAGTGCTGGGTTAGGTACAATGGGCTATGGCTTACCGGCAGCTATAGGTGCTCAGGTTGCGCATCCTTCATCTCAAGTTATTTGTATATCAGGTGACGCAAGTTTCCAAATGAATATACAAGAACTGGGAACAATAGCACAATATGAATTACCAATTAAAATAATGATATTAAATAATCATTGGCAGGGAATGGTAAGACAATGGCAACAGGCATTTTATGGCGAACGTTATTCTCATTCAAATATGGAGAAAGGCGCTCCAAGTTTCGTAAAAGTTGCAGAAGCCTATGGGATAAAAGGAGTATCCATTCAAACTCGAGAAGAATTAAAAGACTCGATAAAAGAAATTTTAGATTATGATGGTCCAGTATTAGTCGATGTTCAAGTGGTACCTGATGAAAATTGTTATCCAATGGTAGCACCGGGTAAGAGTAATGCTCAAATGTTAGGGTTATAAAGAATAAAAATAAATAAAATAAAAGTAGAAATCGATGATCCAAGAAAAATAATATTTATTCTTTTTTCTTGGATCATCGATCTATGTTATGGGCCGAGTTGGATTTGAACCAACGTAGGCGTAACCAGCGGATTTACAGTCCGCCCCCTTTAACCACTCGGGCATCGACCCTGAGAAAGCTCAATTGTTATTTCGCTCTATAATCTTAAATTTATCATATGATTAATAAAAACACAAGTCAAATTAAAGATCTATTGATTTTTAATTAGAAGAACTATGCACAATGAATCAAATATAATTTTAAAAATGAGGCATTAAAAATTGAGCAGTCACAAAAATCTTACTAGCAAAGTATTATTTAAAACTTTGTTTTAAGCGCGTTGCTTTACCGAAACGAGAACGTAGATAATAAAGTTTAGAGCGGCGAATTTTAGAATGTCTTAAAATTTCGAAACTCTTTAATTTTGGAGAATTTAAAAGATATACTCTTTCCACGCCAACTCCTTGTACGATTCGACGTAAAGTAATAGTAGCGCTAGTTCCACTATTTCCTTTTGCAATGATTACTCCCTCGGCAAATTGTATTCGTTCCTTATTTCCTTCCGTAATTAAAACACCCATTCGTAAAGTGTCTCCTACGCGAATTTCAGGCACATTTGTATTTGTATAACTATTTTCTAATTCTTTTATAGCTAAAACGTTGGTTGAACTTTGTAAATCCATAAATTAATAATCTCCTAAGACGTGAGTCAGATTTAAATCAGAATCTTTCTATTTGTATAGATTTGGGTAATGAAATTATCATAAAGCATAGAATCTTAAAAAAAAGCGTATTTTACTTTTAATAAATAAATACATAGTTATTAAATAACTTAACCGATTCTAAAAGCAAGAATTATGATATACCTATCAAAGGTAACGTTACATATTAAAACTATAAAATGTTTGAACGCTTTACTGAAAAAGCAATAAAAGTGATAATGCTAGCCCAAGAAGAAGCAAGACGGTTAGGCCATAACTTTGTTGGAACTGAACAAATATTATTAGGCCTAATAGGTGAAGGAACTGGCATCGCTGCTAAAGTACTAAAATCGATGGGTGTGAATTTAAAAGATGCAAGAGTTGAAGTTGAAAAAATTATTGGACGTGGCTCTGGCTTTGTGGCAGTTGAGATTCCATTTACTCCAAGGGCAAAAAGAGTATTAGAGTTGTCACTTGAAGAAGCAAGACAACTGGGCCATAATTACATTGGAACAGAGCACTTATTATTAGGTTTAATCAGAGAAGGAGAGGGAGTTGCAGCTAGAGTTTTAGAGAATCTAGCTTTAGATTTAACGAAAGTGCGTACACAAGTAATTAGGTTATTAGGTGATACAGCTGAGGTAACATCTGGAGGAACGGCGAACAAAGGTAAAACTCCAACTTTAGAAGAATTTGGTAGTAATCTAACACAAAAAGCAGCGGAAGGAAAATTAGATCCAGTTATTGGCAGATCCAAAGAGATTGAAAGAGTTATTCAAATCTTAGGGCGTCGAACAAAAAATAATCCGATCTTAATTGGAGAACCAGGTGTGGGTAAAACCGCAATAGCAGAAGGACTAGCACAAAGAATTATCAATAGAGATGTTCCTGACATTTTAGAGGATAAAAGAGTTGTAACACTAGATATTGGATTATTGGTAGCAGGAACAAAGTATAGAGGAGAATTCGAAGAAAGACTAAAGAAAATTATTGAAGAAATAAGAGCTGCGAGTAATGTTATTTTAATCATTGATGAAGTACATACATTAATAGGAGCAGGGGCAGCAGAAGGTGCCATTGATGCTGCCAACATATTAAAACCAGCTCTAGCAAGAGGAGAGATGCAATGTATAGGTGCAACAACTCTAGAAGAATACAGAAAACATATTGAAAAAGATTCTGCCTTAGAACGTCGATTCCAACCAGTTATGGTAGGTGAACCTAGCGTAGAAGAAACAATAGAAATTCTATATGGTCTTAGAGATAGATATGAAAAACACCATAAACTTGTTATTTCAGATGAAGCTTTAACCGCTGCAGCGAAGTTTGCGGATCAATACATAGCGGATAGATTCCTACCAGATAAAGCTATCGATTTAATTGATGAAGCAGGTTCAAGAGTGAGATTAATGAACTCACAATTACCAGAAGCAGCAAAAGAATTAGATAAAGAATTAAGAGAAATTTTAAAACAAAAAGATGAGGCTGTTAGAGGACAAGATTTTGAAACAGCAGGTCAGCTAAGAGACCGAGAAATGGAAATTAAGGCTCAAATAGCAGCCATAGCACAGAGTAAGAAAGGTGAAGATGATTCTAGTAAAGAAGTGTCTGTTGTAACAGAAGAAGATATAGCACAGATTGTAGCAGCTTGGACTGGAATTCCAGTTAACAAAATGACGCGTAGTGAATCTGAAAAATTACTACAAATGGAGGATACTCTACATGGCAAGATTATTGGACAAGATGAAGCTGTAGTTGCTGTATCTAAGGCGATAAGACGTGCCAGAGTTGGACTGAAAAATCCAAACAGACCAATAGCGAGTTTTATATTTTCAGGTCCAACAGGAGTAGGAAAAACTGAATTAACTAAAGCATTAGCGTCATACTTCTTTGGATCAGAAGAATCAATGGTTAGATTAGATATGTCTGAATATATGGAAAGACATACTGTATCAAAACTAATTGGATCTCCTCCAGGGTATGTTGGATATAATGAAGGTGGACAACTAACAGAGTCCGTTCGACGCAGACCTTATACAGTAGTATTATTTGATGAAATTGAAAAAGGTCATCCAGACGTATTTAACCTTTTATTACAAATCTTAGAAGATGGAAGATTAACCGATTCAAAAGGTAGAACTGTAGATTTTAAGAATACTCTATTAATTCTTACATCTAACGTAGGCTCAAAAGTTATTGAAAAAGGTGGCGGGGGGCTAGGATTTGAATTATCGGAAGATCAAGTCGATTCACAATACAATAGAATTAAAGCACTTGTAAATGAAGAACTAAAACAATACTTCCGTCCAGAATTTTTAAATAGATTAGATGAGATCATTGTATTCAGACAATTAACAAAAGATGAAGTTGGGCAAATTGCAGAGATTATGCTTAAAGAAGTATTTACAAGAATCTCCGAAAAAGGAATACAGTTAGAGGTAACAGCACGATTTAAATCTCATTTAATTGATGAAGGTTTTAATCCAATTTATGGTGCCCGACCATTACGAAGAGCTGTTATGCGATTATTGGAGGATACTTTATCTGAAGAATTCTTATCGGAAAAAATCAAAGAAGGAGATACAGCAGTTGTAGATGTAGACGATGAAGGAAAAGTACAAGTGTTACTTGGAGAAAAACTTGAATTAGCCGCAAAATAAAACTGTTAAAATTCACTGTTAAACGATAATTAACAGTGAATTTATTCTTTTATTGAGTAAAGGCTTGTCAAATTAAAGTAATATAGGTTAATATGTTAATACATAGCCGGGATAGCTCAGTTGGTAGAGCAGTGGATTGAAAATCCACGTGTCAGCAGTTCAAACCTGCTTCCTGGCATTCGCAATTTACACAATTAAGTTAGAGAAAGAGGCTAACTTAGAGTCGAACGAGAGGTTAACTGTACCTGTGGGACCATTACGATGTTTTGCAATAATAACATCAGCACTAGAAATATCAGGATTAACTTGATCATAATAATCTTCCCTATAAAGCATTAAAACAACATCGGCATCTTGCTCGATCGAACCACTTTCTCGTAGATCAGATAAAATAGGACGCTTATTAGTTCGAGATTCAACATTTCTACTCAATTGGGATAAAACAACAACAGGGACATTAATTTCACGGGCTAAAATTTTCAGACCTCTTGTTATTTTTGAAAGTTCGTTAACTCTAGTATCCTTATTCGAGACATCAGTTAACAATTGCAAATAGTCTACGATGATTAAACCAATGTCTTTTGTTTTTGATTTAAGACGCTCGATTTTAGATTTAATTTCACGAACAGAAATATCTGGAGTATCATCTAAATAAATTTTTAATTCAGAAAGGATGTTAATACCTTGGCTTACAGAATTCCATTCACTGTTACTGATATTACCAGAGCGTAATTTTGAATTAATAACTTGAGATTCAGTAGACAAAAAGCGATAAACTATTTGTTGACGAGACATCTCTAAACTAAAAATGGCAACAGGATAATCTTGAGATTCAGCAACATTACGAGCAATATTGAGAGCAAAGGCTGTTTTTCCCATAGAGGGCCTACCTGCAATTATAATTAAATCCGATTTTTGTAATCCTTGCATAAGGTTATCTAGATCAAAAAAACCAGACTGAATACCTAACAAACCTCCGTTTTCAGAACGCTTTTCTAAATCAATAAATGATTCCAATAATACATCGGAAGCTGGAACAAGACCTAAGGTAGGCTTTTTCTGTGTGATACTTAATAAACGAGTTTCAGCTTCATCAAATAAAGTTTCTAATGAAATAGAAGAATCCTTTGCAAGTTCAAAGATAGAAAAGGCTGAAGAAATTAATTTGCGACGTAAATATTTATCAATTATAAGTATTATGCATGTTTCGAGTTCATTAAAAGGAAATACTAAACTAGTCAGGTCTAATAAGAAAGAGATGTTTTCAACATCTGTAAATAGTTTTACAGGGCCTAAACGATCGGCCACTGTATTGATATTAATATCAAGTTGTTCAGTATATAAAGAATAAGCTGCTTTATAAATAGCTTGGTGTTCTTTAAAATAAAACATTTCATAAGTTAAACGAGTAAAAATCAAATTATTTTTTACAGGGTTCAACAATAGCTCCGCAAGAATATTTTTTTCAGCCAATAAATTATTAGGGAGGCTAATACTATCGAAAAACGAATTTGACAAGACATTCACAACTTAGCATCTCCGTAAACCATAGATTTGTATATCTGGATATAGTAACAAAAAATGCCAGATTACAAAATTTATTTTGAAGGAACCAGAAAATTAAAAGAGGATGGGAAAAGTTTTAAACAAAATAAAAAAGGTGATAGAAACAACATTCTAAAAAATAAAGTTGACTCATACATAAAAAGTAATGTACAATTTATATATAAGCGCTTTTAGTTCAGTTGGTAGAACGCAGGTCTCCAAAACCTGATGTCGAGGGTTCAAGTCCTTCAGGGCGTGTAATAAAACGAAAATAGTATTAAAAAAAATAAAAATTTCTTGTATATAACAAAAGCTAGGATATAATGCATCTAAGAAGGGATAACAAGACATTGTTTGATCCCTAAATTATAAAAAAAAGATAAAAAAAATATGGCGAAAAAAGTTGTAGCGCTAATTAAATTAGCTATTGAAGCAGGTAAAGCAACTCCAGCTCCTCCTATTGGTCCCGCATTAGGACAACGTGGTGTTAATATTGTAATGTTCTGTAAGGAATATAATGCAAGAACATCTGACAAAATAGGGTTAATAATCCCTGTTGAGATTACTGTGTATGAAGATAAAAGTTATACATTTATCTTAAAGACACCACCTGCATCAACTCTTATTGTTAAAGCAGCAGGAATTTCAAAAGGTTCAGGTAATCCAAAAACAACAAAGGTGGGAAGTATTACACAATCGCAATTGCGTGAAATAGCTGAAACAAAATTACCAGATTTAAATACGAAGAATGTGGAAGCAGCAATGAAAATCATTGGAGGAACAGCAAGAAACATGGGTGTTACTATAACTGATTAATTCTCAGTTAATTTGAATATAAAAACAAAATAAAAAAATGGCAAAATTATCTAAAAGAGTAACAAAAAATCAAACAAAAATCGAAACTAAAGAATATAAAGCCTTAGAAGCTTTAAAACTATTAAAAGAAACAGCAACAGCTAAATTTGTAGAGAGTGCTGAAGCACACATTAGTCTAAAATTAGATACAAAATATGCAGATCAACAATTAAGAACAACTTTAATTTTACCAAAAGGAACTGGAAAAAACGTAAGAGTTGCAGTTGTGGCAGAAGGAGAAAAAGCAAATGAAGCATTAGCCAATGGAGCAGAATTTGCAGGCTCGACAGATCTTATTCAAGATATTATGAAGGGAATGTTAGATTTTGATATTCTAATTGCAACTCCTGACATGATGCCGGCTATTGCTAAATTAGGTAAAGTATTGGGTCCAAGAGGCCTAATGCCATCACCAAAATCAGGTACTGTAACCACAGATGTTCAGGGAGCTATAGAAGAATTTAAGAAAGGTAAATTAGAATATAGAGCAGATAAAAGTGGAATTGTACATATAGCATTTGGAAAAGCCAATTTCTCTGTAGAAGACTTACTAGAAAATTTAGAGAGCTTACAAGAATCAATCGATAAAAATAGACCTTCAGGTGTAAAGGGAAAATACTGGAAAAGTTTCTATATTTGTAGTACGATGGGACCTTCTATTCAATTAGATATTAATGAGTTTAGAGATAAAGTTTTTTCAACTTAGTCCATCCACTTCATAATAGAAAGTACGATTCTTAATTCTAAACTTTAACAACTCACTCGATTCTTAAGTAAACCTAAATATATTAGCTATGTCTAAAGTAGAAGAAATTATTGAACAATTAAAATCATTAACATTACTAGAAGCTGCGGAACTTGTAAAATCAATTGAAGAAACATTTGATGTTAGTGCTGCTTCTGGTGGGGGCGGCGCTGTAGTAATGGCAGCAGCACCAGTAGCAGGTGGAGGAGATGCTGAAGAAAAAACAGAATTTGATCTAGTTTTAGAAGAAGTTCCAGCAGATAAGAAAATAGCTGTTTTAAAGGTAGTTAGAGGAATTACTGGTCTAGGCTTAAAAGAAGCAAAAGATTTAGTAGAATCAGCACCTAAGAGCATTAAAGAAGGGGCATCAAAAGAAGATGCAGAAGCTGCGAAGAAAGAATTAGAAGAAGCTGGAGCTAAAGTAAGTTTAAAATAGACTTATACATTTCCAGTTAACGCTTTTGCAAAAAGACGAAGATAATCTAAATACAAAATTTAGATTATCTTCGTCTTTTTAAGTTTAGAAATTTTAGATTATAAGATTCCTAAAGTTAATGCTTGATTAATTGGCATACAAGCACCAATTCCAAGCCAAATAGCTGTAACTATACTAAATAAGAATATAGCCATAGCAACTGGGCGACGGAAAGGGTTTTGGAACTTATTAATACTTTCAATGAAAGGTACAGTAATTAAACCTGCTGGTACAGCAGCCATAGATAATACACCTAGAAGCTTATTAGGAATAACTCGTAATAAGTTGAAAGTTGGGAAGAAATACCATTCAGGTAAAATCTCTAAAGGAGTCGCGAATGGATCAGCCTTTTCACCCATTGGAGATGGTGATAATACAGAAATACCAACCATAATCGCTAAAGTCCCTAAAATTACTACAGGGAACATGTATAATAAATCATTAGGCCAAGCTGGCTCACCATAATAGTTATGGCCCATACCTTTAGCTAATTTTGCTCTTAATTTAGGATCCGTTAAATCCGGTTTTTTTAATACAGACATTATTTAGCCTCGTTTTTATATATTATATTTATATTATAAAGGACCAGAGATTCCTTGCTTACGAATCATAAGGAAATGCGTAAGCATTAGAACTGCAGCTGCAACAGGAAGGACAAAAGTATGAGCGCTATAGAATCTTGTTAAAGTAGCTTGACCTACACTAACACTACCTCTAAGTAACTCTACTAATAATGAACCAACAACTGGAATAGCTTCTGGAACACCTGTTACAATTTTACAAGCCCAATATCCTACTTGGTCCCATGGAAGTGAATATCCTGTTACACCAAAAGATACAGTAACAACAGATAATGTCACTCCAGTTACCCAAGTTAACTCACGTGGTTTTTTGAAACCACCTGTTAGATATACACGGAAAATGTGTAAAATCATCATTAATACCATCATACTTGCTGACCAACGATGCATTGATCTAAATAACCAACCATAGTTAACTTCAGTCATAAGATACTCAACTGATGCAAAAGCCTCAGCTACAGTAGGTCTATAATAGAAAGTCATTGCAAAACCTGTTGCTACTTGAATAATAAAACAAGTAAAAGTAATACCACCAATACAATAAAAGATGTTTACGTGAGGTGGAACGTACTTGCTACTAATATCATCTGCAATAGCTTGGATTTCTAAACGTTCTTCGAACCAGTCATATACTTTGCCCATACAATAAAATTAGGTAAATTTTGGTAGATGAATAAAATTACAAAATAGATAATAAATTACAATCTGATTAGTGTAATTATATTATAAACGAAAAAAAACTTTTAATTATGTCATTTACGTACAAAGGAGTTATTAAAAAGATTAAAGATTTAACAACAATTATGATTTTAGATGAAGATCTAAAATTATTAGACGTAATTAAGCATTATCTAAGTCAACAACAGTTTCATGTAATTACAGAAAATTCTATTGAAATAGGAATAAAAAAATTAAAGCAAATACAACCAGATATAATTATTCTAGATACAAACATAAAGCAAAAAACAAAGAAAACAGTTCTACAAGAACTTAAGCGAGAAAAAAAGCTAAAAAATCTTCCCTTCATTTTTTTAACTGCTAAAGGAATGACAAAGGATAGAATTCAAGGTTATACATTGGGATGTAGCGCTTATTTAACAAAACCTTTTGATCCAGCTGAATTAGTTGCAATAATAGAGAATATTTTAACTCGTAATAAATGCATACAAGAGGTTTTTGAAATTACTAAAAAAATAAAACAAATTCGGAAAGAAATAGAAACACAATATTATTTAAAGCAATCATTAAGATTAACACCAAGAGAGAAAACAGTTCTAAAAGGAGTCATCTCAGGGCTTAGTAATATAGAAATTGCCTTTAAATGTAAAACAAGCAAAAGAAACATTGAAAAATACGTAACCAGGCTATTAGAAAAAACAAAAACAAAAAATAGAACCGAGCTAACAAAATTTATGTATGGTATACCGAAGTACTATTACACAACAAAGGCGGATGACGGGAATCGAACCCGCGAATGACGGAACCACAACCCATTGCCTTAACCACTTGGCTACACCCGCCTACTGAAATAATGATATCACATATACAACAAAATAAAAAGCTATCTTTAGAAATGTAAAACATTTATTTCAGTATTTGGAGAAGGAGATATTAGGAAACAAATTTGACTATTTCAAAAAATGTCGACATTATAGTTAATCTAAAAAATTAAGAAGCGCTAGCTTTTGTAAAAGTTAATCCATTATCTTCTGAATATCTTTCCATAAATCTCATAAAGCGATCCCAATCTTCTTTACTTTGCATGATGTACACAGCTTCAATTCCTTGAGGTTTACCATTTACAAAACGTGCATTTACATCACGAGTAACAATTTGCCCTTCTTCATCAACTAAATACATACCAGTAATTGTACCTTTGTTAGTCGTTTGAGCCTCTAACACCTTTGGATTTGCAAACCTAAAAGTCGCTGTTCCAGTACTTCCATCGCGAGATCTTGTTAATCTAACGTCTGGTATTACATCTTCATTCACACCTTGTATAAATTGTATAACGGCCATATTGATTTTCGTTCCTAATTTGAAAATAGTTAATAATTATAAATTATACCATTGAGGATTTAGCTTATAAAACTCTTTTCAGTTTAACTTGACTGGGGCGGCAGGATTCGAACCTACGAATGGCGGAGTCAAAGTCCACTGCCTTACCGCTTGGCGACGCCCCATACAATTGTTTATGAGATCTAATATTAAGTATTATCTAAAATATTTTTTGTGCAAGGAGGGATTCGAACCCCCGACACCGTGGTTCGTAGCCACGTGCTCTAGTCCACTGAGCTACAAGCACATAAGTTGTTCTAAAATAGAATAACATAATTATATTTAGAGAATCAACATTATCTTTAGATAAATAGACACAAAGAAATTTTATTCAGGTTTAACTAGAAAGAACATCATAAAAAGAAACATAAAAACTAGGTTTTTTCAAAGTTTTTTTCTTTAAAATTTGAGATGCTTTACCTTCGATAAAAAGATACCAATTAATAAACTGAAGTAATGAAATATCAGAGAAATTGGATTCAGTCTTGGTAAGTAAGAAAGACCAAAATTTAGTTACAGAATATGCCATGGATGAATTATTAGAGAGTGAATGTAAACGAATCTTTTCATTTAAACGGTTTAGTAATCCCAAGTACAAAGTTTTAGGCTCCCAGGCACCAAGTTTAAGATATTCAATTAAAAGCAAAACATCTACAGAATTCAAATCTAAAATTTTTGTTAATAAAAAGTCAAGAAAAGAACATGGAAGGACATTAGTCCAAACTTCTACAGTATCTAAAGTGATGTAAGGATTCTTTAAATATAATGGTTCTAATAAATTTAAAGCATCACGTACGCTTCCATTGGCTTCTTTTAAGAGAAAGCGTAAAGCTTTATCCGTAATATAATAATTTTCATTTAATAAAATAGTACTTATCGTAATAGCAATATTGTGATTATTTAAAGAGTTAAACAAAATTTTTTGACACCTAGAAATTATTGTTTTAGGTATTTTATGAGGGTTAGTGGTTAAAAAAATAAAAACAGTATTTACAGGAGGATTTTCCAAAATTTTTAACAAACAATTAAACGCACTAGTACTTAACATGTGAGCTTCATCAAAAATACAAAATTTATATTTAGTATTTAAAGGAGCAAAAGTTATTTTTTCTAATAATTCTCTAATATTTTCCACCCCCGTAGTTTTAGCTGAGTTAATTTCATAAACATCAAAAGAATATCCTAAATCAATATTGATGCAATTTATACATTTATTGCAAGAAGAAGACGAATTGGGATTTTTATTAAGACAATTGAGAGATTTAGCTAGGAGAAGCGCTAAAGAGGTTTTTCCAGTACCATGTTTTCCAGTAAATAGATAAGCAAAAGCCAAACGATTATATTTTAAGCAATGAGTAAAATGTGAGATTATATGATTTTGGCCTAAAAGAAACTTAAAATTCGAAGGTCTATACTTAAGATGTAAAGGTTTATACTTATTATTCATAGACAATATTTTAGAGTTTTGTATATTATAATTATTAAGCAATTTTTAGACTAATTCAATTTTTAGAAGAGTACAAAGTATATATAAAATTAAAAATTATGAGCAAAATAATATTATATCAAGAAGATGCGCGCAGAGCCTTAGAAAGAGGAATGGATATTCTTGCAGAAGCGGTATCTGTAACATTAGGGCCCAAAGGACGTAACGTTGTACTGGAGAGAGTGCGATTCGTTCTTGGATAAACATTTTATGTAGTTCAAGGTGTAAGAAATAAAATAACAAAAAACTTACATAACTAATTTATTGATGTTGGTTTAAGTCCAACCCCTTAAGGAAAAAGGTGATGCCAATAGTGCCCTAGTTTAAATTAAAAAATTAAAACTTATGCAGGGAAGTCACAGGGGAATCAGAGATCAAGTAACAATAAGATCACACTGCCTCTTGGTAAGTAATGATGGTTAAGGTAAATCTAAACTTTCTGAAAAAGCGTCTTAAGTACAACTAAGAAGTTACAAAATTATAAGCTTAGAGACATTGCAATTAAACTCGTACAAAAATTCTCTCTTTATGTACAATTCCTGAGTTAGCAGTAGGCGAATTGAAAGAACCTAAGATTACAGATTATCAATAATTGGAACGAAAAAAAACGTTTTAGTAACAATAACAAGCTTGTAAAGCGTGGTTGACATACTAATAACGGGTAGGAATAAGCGTAATTGCTTATAAGTTTATAACAGGAGTTATAAGCTAAGAGCCGTGTGAAGGGAAACTTTCAAGCACGGTTCGTAAGAGAGATATTCAAAATAGAATATCGACTCAAACAAGTATGGGGCTCCACAAATTGTCAATGATGGTGTGACAATTGCGAAAGAGATAGAGTTAGAAGACCATATTGAAAATACAGGAGTCGCGCTTATTAGACAAGCCGCGGCAAAAACAAATGATGTAGCTGGAGATGGAACAACAACAGCAACAGTACTAGCTCATGCAATGGTAAAACAGGGTATGAAAAATGTGGCAGCAGGAGCGAACCCTATCGCCATAAAAAGAGGGTTGGAAAAAGCAACTCAGTTTGTTGTGAGTCAGATAGCAGAGTACGCTCGTCCTGTGGAAGATACTACATCGATAACACAGGTGGCCACTATTTCTGCTGGTAATGATTTAGAGGTCGGGCAAATGATTGCAGATGCAATTGAAAAGGTAGGAAGAGAAGGGGTTATTTCATTAGAAGAAGGTAGTGCGAGTCGTTCTCATTTGAAGTTTAACTAAATCAAAATGGGGTAGGGAAAATTAAATAAAAAATTTGTTTGATTTAAACCTATAACTATATTGTAATTCTGGTGAGAGATAGAATTTCAAGTCCAGATGTTTAGGGGAAGATTTATGCGAAAGTGCCCACACTAAAGTATCATTGGCTAAGGTGAGAGCTGGGAACACAGCCTAATCAGAATTCTTATGGATGGAAGACACTGAGGCATCGTAAGTTAATAGATTCAAAATCCGAAAAAACGTCTTATTCTAAATATAGTGAATCCAAAAGTAAAAAACACACATAGCTGGAATATTCTTGCATTGCCCTTATCTTGGTAAATGCTTCCCTAAGGACCAGCGGGCGAATAGATTTAGAATTAAGTTAACAAAAACATTACAATATTGGAACGAAGAAAAATACCACAATTTTCCTTTTAAGGTGGAAAGGGTAATTCCCTTTTATCGAAAAGTGGTAGCTAGGATGAGGGGTAATTCCCTACAGGTTAATCTTATATTTTGGCTAAAGGAGAAAATGGAGAAAAATGGTCAATTAAGCTCTTGGCAGGAACTACCATGGGAAAATTTTAAACATAGCCTCTTTCATCTCCAATGTAAGATTTATAAGGCAATGAGAAAAAATGATATTCAATCCGTAATAAAACTACAAAAATTATTGCTTAACAGCTCTATTGCAAGATACATAGCAAAAGAAGAAGTCGCAAAAAGAAATTTGTCATACAAACTGTCGAAAATAAATGAGGAACAATTTTTCTCGAACAATAATACGCGAAAGTTCAATGATGAAGATTTGATTACGCAATATCTATGGAAAATGTTATTAGAACCAGCACATGAAGCGATATTTTCAGAACATTCGTTTGGGTTTAGATTAGGCAAAAATCCATGGGATATTCAAACACAACTAGGAAGCGTTCTAAAAAACCTTTCAGTGCAAGGCAAGATAAAAATTATAATTATAGAAATTAGGCCAGACTTTGACACCATTAATTACAATTTTTTAATAGGAAAATTAATTTGTCCAAGAGAAGTTAAGTTTAAGATCTTGAAGGCTCTACAAAGTGGCATTTTAAAAAATAATGTTTTTAGTGAAAGTAATATTGTAGCTCGAGGAATGCTTCCGTCATTGTTTGGGAATATTGTATTGGATGGGATAGAAAAACTACCGAACGCATTTTTAGAAGGAAAAAATGAAAAAATGTACTTTGGTTTTCGATACGGAAATCAACTTATATATATTTTAAAAAATGATGCTAGCAAAACAAAATTATTGCAATTAATAACGCATTTTTTAAAAATTAGAAATCTAAAAATCAGTAAAAAAACTATCGTAGATGATGCAACTGAATTTGATTTTTTAGGATGGCATTTTTTTATCCAACCAACTGGAAAAATTAGCACTTATCCAAATAAAGAAAATTGGCAAAAATACAAAACCAAAATAAAGTCAATTTTAAAGAATTCAAAATACAAAATAAACACTCGGATAAACAGGGTAAAAATAATCTCTCGAGAATGGCATTATTATCATCAATTTTGCGATATGAGTAAAGTAAAAGGCCAACTTTACGAACTTAAGAGATGGTATAGCAATTACTTAAGGTTAAATACTAAAATATCCAAAATAGATAGGATTTTAAGCTTACGAAAAAGTTTTAACAATTATAAATATAAAACCTTTGGGTACACAAAAGCTAATAGGGGTGGGTCTACATTTAATGGAAAATGGGAAGATTGGGACAGTGAAATTACAAATAGACAAAGACAAAAAGAATTATACGGATTGAATCTCAGTTCACACTCAATTGCAAAGATCAAATTAAATAAAGCAAATATTTAATTTACTTTTTATCTTCTTACATAAGAAAGCATAGAAAACTATATTAACCAAAGAGCCGTATGAGGTGAAAGTCTCACGTACAGTTCGGAAGAAGAGACATTTAGAACAAAGAGATGTCGACTTTAACAATCTACGTTTACAGAATTAGAAATGACAGAAGGTATGTATTTTGAGAAAGGATTTATTTCTCCATACTTTGTAACCGATACAGATAGAATGGAGGTTGTCCAAGAAAATCCTTACATTTTGATTACAGATAAAAAAATTAGCTTAGTACAACAAGAATTGGTTCCAGCATTAGAGTTAATTGCAAAAACCGGAAGACCTTTAACAATTATTGCAGAAGATGTTGAAAAAGAAGCATTAGCAACTCTGGTCGTAAATAAATTAAGAGGGATTGTAAATGTAGTAGCGGTTCGAGCACCTGGATTTGGGGATAGACGAAGATCAATGCTTGAAGATATAGCAATTCTTACAGGTGGACAAGTCATCTCAGAAGATGCAGGATTTAGTCTAGAAACGGTTCAACTAGATATGCTAGGACAAGGAAGACGTATTACAGTTACAAAGGAAGGTACCACACTTATTGCAGAAGGGAACGAAAGAGAAGTGAAAGCTCGATGTGAGCAAATTAGAAGACAAGTCGAAGCGAGTGAATCATCATATGAAAGAGAAAAGCTACAAGAAAGATTAGCAAAATTAGCTGGTGGAGTAGCTGTAGTAAAAGTAGGGGCAGCAACCGAAACGGAGATGAAGGATAAAAAACTTCGTTTGGAAGATGCTATTAATGCAACAAAAGCGGCTGTAGAAGAAGGAATAGTTCCAGGAGGAGGATCAACTCTTGTGCATATAGCTAATGATTTATATGACTGGGCTGAAGATAATTTAACTGACGACGAACTAATAGGAGCAATGATTGTTGAAAAATCCTTAACATATCCAATGAAACGAATTATTGAGAACACAGGGAAGAATTCAGCAATTATTATAGAAACCATTAAAGAAAGTGAATTTCATATGGGATACAATGCGGCAGATGGAGTTATTACAGATATGTATGAATCTGGGATAATAGATCCAGCTAAAGTGACAAGATCTGGATTACAAAATGCCTCGTCGATAGCCAGTATGATTTTAACTACGGAATGTATTGTTGTTGATACAACAGAAGCAGAAGAATAAAAAAAATTAACAATTTTCAGCTTAATTTAAAAGAAAATTTAGGCTGAAAATTGTTAATTTATTATCAAGCTGGATTGCTACATTTGTTTTTTTTATCAGTTGTTTAGACTGCTTTGCATCCCAATAATTAATAGAGTACACTCGATTGTTTTTACAACCACAAATTTTTCCTTCATTTGTCACTAAAAGTTTTAAATTTAAAGAAGAATCTGTCCCAGATAATATTTGATGATGAAAAAAATCAGAATAAAGCTTGGTTTCAAGTAAATGTTGGCTAGCAGTCTCATTCTTAGGAAATGTCCTATTACTCTCTATGTCAAAATCTTTAAATAAGTTCTTTTTTAAATGGTTAAGATTTTTAGAAGAAGATAAAGGAAAAATCAAGAAAGTGTACATTGTTAGCAAAAGCGAAAAAGTTTTAAAAATTTTAGACCTTAAATACGTTTTTTTTTCAATTAACACAGGAATTTAGTGGAATAAATTAATGATAGTGCTCAATATGATAAATATTATATAAATTGTTTAACGCTAAAGTTTCCAAATATATATCGTCCTCAAGAATAAGAGCTGAATTTTGTACAAAAAATGAGTTGTTTTCACACAAAAAGGAAAAAAATCTAAAATAATTGCTAACAGCTTTGTTTTTAAAATTTTGACAAAATTTAAATTTAAACGACATTAAATATAAACACTTTAACAAAGTTGCATTTTTTCTAGGAACAATTTGAATATCTGTTGTCAAGCTAGGATCTATAGTTAAGCTATGTGCATTACAAGTTTTAAGTAACATGAAAATTTTTAATTTATGTTGGTCTACAGCAGAAGATTCATCTTTTGAGGTAACATAACTTATTTTTTTATCTAAACTCTCCAAAGAGAAGAATAAGAAAAGAGGAGACAAAAATTTTTGCATAAGAGAAATAAAACAATTTTGATAAAGTATTCTAATTAAGATTACTTTCGAAGATTGTTACATAATCATAAAGAGAGTAAAAGTAATCTTAATAGAATGAGAACGTTTCAATATTAACTGTTACCAGCAAAGATAAAATCAGGAAACTTTGACTGCACTTCGGTAAAAGAATTTTTTTTACCGTGCTCTTGCCAGTAATTAATTATTTCAGTAGCTTTATTCAATAATTCTATTCTTTCGCGCTCAGAAATCCAGGGTTTAGCCTCTAATTCCGCTTTTATTTGTTCCCAAGCATCATTACGAGGCCAGAAAAAGTAACAGGTTAATGGACTAGTACCATTACCAACTATTTGATCTACAGCTAAGGCTACATTATTATCTAGCCATAATACTTTTAATGTAAATTTAGGCAACTTATATCTCCCAATTGTTTCAATTTTTTATTATTTAGATACTTTTTTTAATAAATTCTGAACCGTTAGAGTTGGTTGTGCTCCCTGGCTAATTCTGACATTAATTCTTGTAATGTTTAAATTAGTTTCATTAGTGTGAGGATTATAAAAACCTAACTCTTCCACAGCACGACCATCTCTTTTAGCATCACTAGGAATAGCAATAACTCTATAACTAGCTTGTCTTTTTCTCCCATATTTTTTTAATCTTATTTTTAACATAATGTTATTTTCGTTATTTTTTTATTTTATAGTTTCCTAATAATAATTATTAAGAATCAAAGAGTTACGCTTTATTAATATATTAAACCTTTTTAATATATTTTTATACAGAAGTTAATCCGACGTTACTTACTATCTGCATTACACATTGTAGCAAAATAAAACCAAGAATTGGGGAGATGTCGATACCAATTAAGGGAGGAACTATTCCTCTAAACATTTTTAAATATGGATCTGTCATTCTACTTAGAGAATAAAAAGGTTGACCATACCAATTAACATTCGGAAACCAAGTTAAAGATACTCGTACTAACAATAAGATTAAATAAGTTTGTAAGAAACCTATAAAAGAAGAAAATAATAAAGTTAAAGGATCAGTCATGAAAAAAATTTTTATTTTATATAAATCTGTATAAAACTATTATGAGCTAAATTAATTAATATTCTAATTTTAATTTGGTCTTAAAAATATTAAAACGAGAATTTGGTATTGTATTTATTCTTTTTTCATGAATTAAAATAAGTACATATTACTAAGATAATGATAAAAAAATTATGAATAAAGAAAAAAATAAAGTTCCTACACCATGGATTTGGGGATTTACAACATCTGCAGAAAATTGGAATGGAAGGTTTGCCATGATAGGTTTTGTTATTACGTTAATACTAGAATTTGTAACAGGAAAAGGAATTGTACATTTTTTAGGAGTTTTATAAAAAAGTAAGCATCTTACATATTCTATGTAAGATGCTTACTTTTTTGTGCTATACAAACTAAAAAACGTTAGTCGATAGGACGTAATGATAGAACTGGCTCGTTTTCACGGTTGATTCCTTTCTCGAAACCAGCAGCAGCAGCTCTTGCTCGACCTGCGTGCCAAAGGTGTCCAATATAGAAAGCAAAACCTAAGAAGAAATGAGAACAAGTTAACCAACTACGTGGAGATACATAGTTTACTGAGTTAATCTCAGTAGCTACACCACCTACAGAGTTAAGTGAACCTAGAGGAGCATGAGTCATATACTCAGCTGCACGTCTCTCTTGCCAAGGTTGAATATCATTCTTAATTTTGTTTAAGTCTAAACCATTTGGACCTCTTAAAGGCTCAATCCAAGGAGCTCTTAAATCCCAGAAACGTTGAGTTTCACCACCAAGAATAATTTCTCCACTAGGAGAACGCATTAAGTATTTACCTAAACCTGTTGGACCTTGAGCAGAGGCAACACTTGCACCAAGGCGTTGGTCTCTCACTAGGAAAGTGAATGCTTGAGACTGAGATGCTTCAGGACCTGTTGGACCATAAAACTCACTAGGATATACAGTATTGTTATACCAAGAATATTGACTAGCAATGAATCCCATTAAGCTTACAGCAACTAGACTGTAAGAAAGGTAAGCTTCACCAGACCATACATAAGCACGTCGTGCCCATGCAAATGGTTTTGTTAAGATATGCCAGAATCCACCAGCGATACAAACAAGACCGATCCAAATGTGTCCACCTACAACGTCTTCCATGTTGTTAACACTTACGATCCAACCGTCACCTCCCCAAGGAGATTTTAGTACGTAACCAAAAATAACAACAGGGTTAAGTGTCGGATTGTCAATAATACGAACATCACCACCACCTGGAGCCCAAGTATCATATAGGCCACCAACGTAGCAAGCTTTTAGTACTAATAATAATGCACCAAAGCCTAAGATAACTAAGTGGATACCTAGAATAGTTGTGATTTTGTTCTTATCACGCCAATCGTAACCAAAAGCAGGGAAAGATTCTTCTAAAGTATCTGGACCAATTAATGAGTGATATACCCCACCAAATCCTAATACAGCAGAAGAAATAATATGTAGAACACCTACAACAAAGTAAGGATATACATCAACAATTTCTCCACCTGGACCTACACCCCAACCTAGAGTAGCTAAATGAGGAAGTAGAATTAAACCTTGCTCGTATAAAGGCTTTTCTGGAATATAGTGAGCTACTTCAAATAAAGTCATAGCTCCACACCAGAAAACCATTAAACCAGCATGTGCAACGTGAGCACCTAGTAATTTACCAGATACGTTGATTAAACGAGAGTTACCTGACCACCATGCAAAACCAGTAGATTCAATATCTCGACCGGCAATGCCTACATTTGAATTAAAGGGCGTTTCCACGTGGTAAAACCTCCTCAGGGAATATAAAGTTTTCATGAGGCTGATCTTGAGCAGCCATCCAAGAACGGATACCTTCGTTTAGAAGAATGTTCTTAGTGTAGAATGTTTCAAATTCTGGATCTTCAGCAGCTCTAAGTTCTTGAGATACGAAATCATAAGCACGTAAGTTTAGTGCTAGACCAACGATACCTACAGCACTAGTCCAAAGACCAGCTAAAGGAACAAATAGCATGAAGAAATGAAGCCAACGCTTGTTAGAGAAAGCTACACCGAAGATTTGAGACCAGAATCTATTCGCAGTTACCATTGAATACGTTTCTTCTGCTTGTGTCGGAGTGAATGCTCGGAAAGTATTTGCTGCGTCACCATCTTCGAAGATAGTATTTTGTACAGTTGCACCATGAATTGCACATAGTAAAGCTGCACCTAAAATACCAGCAACACCCATCATGTGGAAAGGATTTAATGTAAAGTTATGGAAACCTTGAATGAATAATAAGAATCTGAAGATAGCTGCTACACCTAAACTTGGTGCGAAGAACCAACTAGCTTGACCTAAAGGGTACATTAAGAATACAGAAACGAAAATAGCGATAGGGCCAGAGAATGCGATAGCATTATAAGGTCTAATACCTACTAATCTTGCAATTTCAAATTGTCTTAAACAGAAACCAATTAAAGCGAATGAACCATGTAAAGCACAGAATGCCCATAATCCACCAATTTGACACCAACGAGTAAAATCACCTTGAGCTTCTGGGCCCCAAAGTAATAATAGTGAGTGTCCCATACTGTTAGCAGGAGTCGAAACAGCTGCTGTAAAGAAGTTACAACCTTCTAGGTAAGAACTTGCTAAACCATGAGTATACCAAGATGTAACAAATGTAGTTCCAGTGAACCAACCGCCGATTGATAAGTAAGATGTAGGGAATAATAAAAGTCCTGACCAACCTACGAATACAAATCTATCTCTTTTTAACCAGTCGTCAGCTAAGTCAAACCAGCCGCGTCCTTCTTCTTGTCCAATTGCTATGGTCATATATTAAGTCTCCAAAGCTTTTTATTTTTAAGTATTGTTTTAAGCTATCAAATATGGATAGCTCACTTTACTTGTCTTTACAGTTACCTACTAATATTATAATTACAATTGTAAAAAAAGTAACTAGCAATATTATTATTTTTACAGGTTAGAGGGAAAACATAACAGTAATTCGTTAATTAATTTCAGTTATCCTTTGAAATAAATAACCTGTCCCACGAGCTGTTAGAATCAAATCCGGATTACTAGGATCCGCTTCTAACTTAGCTCGTAACCTTGAGATGTGAACGTCAACAACTCTCGTATCTACGTGACGCTCTGGAGTGTAGCCCCACACTTCTTGTAAGATATCAGCTCTTGAAAAAGCTTGGCCAGAACGGCTTACTAAAAGCTCAAGAAGACTAAATTCCATTCCTGTCAATCTAACACGAGTATTATTTTTGTAAACTTGTCTTTTGTTGAGGTCTACTTGTAAAAAACTAAAATTAATTACTCCAGATACTGGTAGACCCGTAGTCGTTGTAACTTTATCAACTCGTCTAAACACAGCACGAATTCGTGCTTCTAATTCTTTTGGAGAAAATGGCGATCCTTAATTACATAAGGCCAGTCGAATAATATGTTTTATATTAAGCTCTGTTTCAAAACCGTGCATGCACTTTTCAATGCACACGGCTCCTCTAAAATTATTATCTGAATTAATTCCACACTTTTTATACTTCAGGTCTTATCTAAAAATACAAAAACAGTTTGAACTTCATAAATGAAACCTATTTATAGTTGAATGTACTAAAAATCAAACCAATAAATAATACAATAATAATTTTAGTGATCACGTCAGCATATCTTTACTATTACTATAAAACTTTTGCTTTTTGATCAATCGTGCGCTTTAAGAAACATTTACATTTCCAAAGTTTTCCTTGTTTCCTATTTAGATATTTTTTGACTTAGGATCCTACACTACACCTAATTGGATATGACTACACGTACTTATATATAAAAAAATATAGTACCTCCAATAATGACACAAACGAGGTCATTCGATCTATGTTTTTTACAAAAATAAAGTAAAAGACATTTTATGGTCGAAAGTAGATGCTTATATAGATTCACGATTGTTATCCTTATCAAAATCCAAAAACCTTTGCTTAATTTCAAAACACAATAAAGTCTTTTAGTAAGATTAATGAGTCCTCCATGTGTAGTAAAGAGGGAAGGATTTTCACCTTCATCCAAAAATAGAATTGTAATAATTGAGATAATAATATACTTCGTCTCTATTATTCTGTTTTTTCCTAAGTAAACATGAATACTTAGTTATAACAAACAAGTCGCTCTTTTATAACATAATCATCTGCACCGAGTTCTAACCCGGTAATTCTGTCTGCTACGTCTCCTAAAGCAGTTAACATAATTATAGGAACATCTGATTCTTTTCTAATTTCTTGACAGACGCCATAACCATCGAGTTTAGGCATCATAACGTCTAAAATTACAAGATTAGGTGACTCTTTTTTGAAAACCAACAAAGCTTCTTCACCATCGGCTGCAGTTATAACGTTATAACCTATCATTGAAAGACGAGTCTCTAAAATTCGACGAATACTGGCTTCATCATCAACGACAAGAATTTTTTCTTTGTGATTTTCCAATACTATAAGCTCCTAAAAAATAATAAAAAAAGTAATCATATTTATATACAGATATAAACGTATCATACTCAGGCTAGTGCCTTTTATAAAAAAAACACTATTTTGTATGATATAAAATAGTATATTTTCTTAATAAGATTTTTTACAAAGATTCTATAAAACTTCCTAAAATTTGAAGAAAAAATATTTGAAAAATTGCCCCATATTAAAAACAAGGGTTGACAATAAAACTGAAAAAAGAGTAATCTGATTTCAGGATTGAGAAGTAAAAAGATCCGCCGAGCTTAGGTTTTCCTAAGTTTAAGAAAGTTAGATTTAACAAACAAAAAATAATACTGGATATCATGGAGAGTTTGATCCTGGCTCAGGATGAACGCTGGCGGTATGCTTAACACATGCAAGTCGTACGAGAATTTTTAATTCTAGTGGCGGACGGGTGAGTAACACGTGA